>ULWN01010527.1_pt1 | contig 52395 bp, 46 predicted proteins | sample 1960371 | NCBI WGS metagenome assembly ULWN01 (sample SAMEA4835813, study PRJEB28245) | human gut metagenome | biome: gut microbiome; material: fecal sample | place: Denmark | collected 2008 | reverse complement strand
GACGCAAGCCAGGTTGAATGCAATTATTTATCCATTTGAAGCGTTTTGTTCATCTCCGTTTGTGGGAGTTGGATATGATGAATTTTCAGTTATCAATAAGGAATTGTGTGGAGGTGTTGCAACCAACACAATATTAAACTGGTTTGCGGCTATGGGGCTTTTATTAGGCGTACCGTGCACTTTTTGTTATATGAATTTTATCTCCAAAAATGCAAAGTACCTAAAAACATCTATTTGGGGAATTATTATATTGTTTTTTGTGGCAATTCTCTTGATTTCAACAGAAAGTCTTTTAAGAATATCACTAATATATATTATGATTTTCTACGGGTGTCAAAAAAATTTGTTTGAGGAATATTATAAATGAAAATCTTGTTTATTTTAGGTGCGTATAAGCCAAGAGCATCGGCAAATGGTTTATGTGTGGCTAACGTTGTTGAATACTTAAAAAGTCAAGGGCATAGTATCACTGTATTATCAAATAAACATATTGATGGCGATGGATATGAAAACGAAAACGGTGTTGAGATATACAGAGTAAAACAGCGCTTGTTTTTTAGAATAAAAGAGTATGTTGCTCTCAATGGCAACAAACGTCCTTTGATTTGCAAATTATTGTCTGGAATAGCAACTATCCTAAACAAAATCCAGCTTTTTTTTATGAGTTCTTTCTGGCCGGTTGTTTCTCCGATGACAAATCGAAGATTCAGAAATACCGCAATGACACTACAAAAGAAAAACAACTATGATGTAGTTGTTTCTATATATACTCCTATTGAAGCGTTATTGGCAGGATACGAAGTAAAAAAATCATTCACAAGTGTCAAATTTATACCATATTTCTTAGATTCAATGTCTGGTGGATATGGTCCGAAATTTTTTTCAAAAAGAGCCATAATAAATAGGGGGCTAAAGATTGAGAGAAAGCTTTACAGTTTAGCTGACAGTGTTTTTTTGATGAAATCAAGCGAGGAACATCAGCTAAAATACAATGGCCAATATGGGTATAAAATGAATTTTTTGGACATCCCGATGCTTCTTTCAAGATCGAAAAATAAATCGCTGAACAGTAACAAGCCAAGTTCTTTGTGTAAAATGCTGTTTGTAGGTTCTATATCCCCAAAGATCAGAAATCCTAAAACTCTTATTGATGCGCTGCTTCAGGTAGAGTCACAAAATTTTGTTTGTGAGTTTGTCGGAAACATTGACTGCATTGACGACTTTTCTGATCTGAAAGTACATATGGGAGAACGGTTAATATTTACTGGCTTTATGGATCACGACAAACTAGAAGAAAAAATTGCGGAATCGGATATATTACTTAACATTGGGAACTTGATTCCTAATATGGTACCAAGCAAGATATTTGAGTACATGTCATATTTAAAGCCAATTATCAGCACTTATGATATCAGTAATGAACCCTCAGCAACATATTTAAGGCAATATCCATTAGCGTTGCTTCTCTCAAAAGATACCGCACCTAAAGAAAACGCCGAGAAAATTGCTCAATTTATTCATGAAATTCATAATACTCAATTAGACTACGCTACGCTTGAAAAGCAATTTTACTTGAACACGCCAAAAGCTTTTGCAGATACCCTTAAAAAGGTCATGGAGGAATAGAAATGAATACATACATAAAAACGCAAGACCCTTTCAAATGTTATGGATGTCATTCCTGTGAGAATATTTGTCCAAAGCATGCTATACAAATGAAGCCAAACGAAGAAGGTTTTTTATATCCTGTTATTAGCGAGGAAAAATGCGTTCGTTGTGGATTGTGCGTCAAAGCTTGCCCGTATGATTCCCCCTCAACCACAAATACACCAATTCGCACAGTTGCCGGTCAATATAAAAATCGCGATGCTCTGCTTTCCAGTTCATCAGGCGGTTTGTTTTCCGCATTAGCTGATTATATCCTTTCAAAAGACGGCTACGTGGCGGGTTGCATTTTTGATGATTCTTTTTTGGCAATACATATACTAACGAAGCACCATGCGTTAGTAGAAAAAATGCGTGGTTCTAAATATGTTCAGAGCACTATGGGTGATGTTTACAAGCAAATACAGCAAGTATTGTTGGAAGGAAGTCTTGTATTGTTCACAGGAACACCTTGTCAGGTTGATGGATTAAAGACCTTTTTGAGAAAAGAATACGATAATCTTTACACGGTTGACTTGATCTGCCACGGGGTTCCTAGCCCTAAAATCCTAGAGGATTATCTGGATACCGTACAACGTAAAAAAGGAGAGATTACAGAACTAACCTTTAGAAACAAAAAAAGAAACGGATGGTGTTCCCAGGGAAGCATAGGTTATTCTGGAAAAGTAAAAACGATTACACCGTATAACAACAGTTATTATTATTATTATTATTTGGAAAATAGAATAAGTAGATATTGCTGTTATGAGTGTAAATACTCAAACGTAAACCGTGTGGGGGATATTACTATTGGAGATTATTGGAATATTGGTGATGTGCTTCCCAACATAAATGCAACTGATGGATATTCTGCCGTTTTGATCAATACTGCTAAAGGCGATGAATTGTTCAACGGAATCTCTGGTAACCTTAGTATTTACGAAACTACCTTGGAGAATGTTGTAAAGGGCAATGGAAACCTATCAAACCCTTGCTCTATGCCCGAAAATCGCAAGGACATATATTCGAAAATTTCACAAAACGGATACGAGGAAACCGCAAAAAAAGAATGCAAATATCAGTATATAAAGCCTTTTATCCGCAAGCATATGCCGAAAGGATTAAAAAAAATTATAAAAAAGATAATTCACTAGGAGGATCAACATTGAAAATACGAATTATCACGATACACGGTATACCAAACTTTGGGTCTGTATTTCAAAGTTATGCCTTGTGTGAATATTTAAAATCGCAGGGATATACAGATGTTGAAATCATAGATTATAACCCTACTTACTATAAATCTAAATCTTTAAGAGCTATTGCGGGTAAATTCTTAAATTTCGGTAGTTATATGAGAAGAACTCGTAAATTTAGAGAGTTCATCGAACATAATTTACCACTTTCAAAAGATTCATTTCTTAGTATTGAAGAATTAAGAAAATATGATTTTTCGGCAGATGTTTATATTGCCGGTGGAGATCAGCTTTGGAATGTTTATCACACGTGCGGAAATGACGATGCTTACAAATTAACTTGGGTTTCCGGAAAGAAAATATCTTATGCAACAAGCTTGGGACAGACAGATTTTACTACAGAGCAAATAAAAAAATTGGCAGAAAAAATTTCCGATTTCTCTGCGGTTTCTGTAAGGGAGTCAACCTCTGTTGAAATGTTGCAAAAGGCAGGGGTACAGGCAACGCATTGTGTAGATCCTGTGTACTTACTTCCAAGTAGTGTGTACGAAAGGTTTGTCAAACCAGTCAATGAACCGCCGTATTTGTTGGTGTATTTGGTTACGCCTTCTGAACTATTGGAAAAAACCATTGAAGTTATATCAGGAAAATACGGCTTAAAAGTTATTCTTTGCTCTGGTTTTTCAAAAAAATGCTCCTGCGACAAATTTTTAAAGGATCTTGGACCGGATGAAATACTGAGCTACATTTATCATGCAGATTTCGTACTTTCTTCGTCTTTCCACGCAACCTCTTTTTCGCTTATTTTTGAGAAGCAATTTTTAACAATTCTGCCCGACAAACACACGAATGAACGCATTTTAGATTTGCTGTCAATTCGCGGATTAGACAATCATATTATAACGCAAGAATCGCAGCTTATACATATTTTTGATCATATGATTGACTATGCTTCTCTGGAGTCTTATGAAGATAAGATCGAGGCATCGAAAGCTTATCTGAAAGGAGCGTTGAGCGATGCTTGGTAAAATTAAGCAAAAATTAAGCAATGCTTCGGACAATGATAAAATTGTTTACCGCAATGTAATAGGGGCTTTTATCGTCAAGGGTGGGGCTCTCTTCATAAGCCTTTTCACCTTACCGGCATACATAAATTTTTTCAACAACGACGTTGTTTTAGGTGTATGGTACACAATCCTTTCCTTACTGAATTGGATACTCAATTTCGACCTTGGCATAGGAAACGGCTTGAGAAATCATCTTTCAACATCGTTATCAGCCAATGACAAAGAGGCAACAAAAAAATATATTTCATCTGCTTATTTTTCAATTGGCGTTATTGTTTTTGTTACTTCGCTGATATTTCCCTTTGTTATACGTCTGTTTGACTTGAATTCCGTGTTTAATATCAGCACTGAAATTGTTTCTCCAAAATCACTATATATTTCGCTGGTTATTGTTTTTATCGGCGTAATGATACAGTTTTGGTTGAAATTGATCAACTCGGTGTTATATGCAATGCAAAAATCCTCAATCAATAACTTATTGGTTCTATGCACGAACACTATGGTTTTGATTGTAGCTCTTGTATATCCTTCCGGAAGCAACGATACAAACGTAATTGTTATGGCGATCGTTCATGCAATGGCAGTAGCATTACCACTATTGGTTGCCACGATAGTTGTTTTTTCGGGAAAGCTAAGTTATGCCGTTCCAAGTATAAAATGTGTAACGAAAACGCATACAAAAAGTGTTCTTTCCTTGGGTGGTACTTTTTTCCTAATTCAAATAGCTTATATGATCATCATGAGTACAAACGAATTTTTAATTACCAAAACAGCGGGCAGTGCTTACGTGGTAGATTATCAAGCTTATTACAAATTGTTTTCTCTCGGAAGCACCGTGTTTGCGTTAGCTTTAACTCCTATATGGTCGGTTATAACCAAAGCAAAAGCCGAAAACAATTATTCTTGGATTAGAAGCACCTACAAACGGTTTATGGTATTGGCAGCAGTTTTTTCTGTTGGAGAATTACTAATTATTCCGCTGATTAAGCCTTTGATGAACATTTGGTTAGGAGAAAATGCTTTACAGAATATAAGCATAGTAACAGGAACACTGTTTGCTATTTTGGGTTGCTTGATGATTTTTAACAGTGTACTATCTAGCGTTGCTAATGGTTTGGGTGCCTTAAAAATTCAAGCAATATGTTTTGTTGTTGGTGCCGTAGCTAAAATTCCGCTTTCCTATGTACTGGTCAATATTCTTGACTCGTGGAATGGTGTTATAATCTCAAATATAATTTGCATGGGGATATACTGTATTCTGCAACCATTATTTATGAAAAAAATTTTAAAAGACAGATAAAGGAGAATCAAAATGTCACACTTTACAAATAAAACACTCTTGATCACTGGTGGAACCGGATCCTTTGGAAATGCCGTTCTTAATCGCTTCCTCACTACTGATATAGGCGAAATTCGCATCTTTTCCCGTGACGAAAAGAAACAGGACGATATGCGTCACGAATTTCAAGCGAAGATGCCCGAAGTAGCAGAGAAAATCAGCTTTTATATCGGTGATGTGCGTGATCTCGCATCCGTTAAAAACGCTATGCACGGCGTAGATTACATATTCCACGCAGCCGCACTCAAACAGGTTCCGTCCTGTGAGTTCTTCCCGATTGAAGCTGTTAAAACCAACGTACTCGGAACCGAAAACGTACTGACCGCAGCTATCGAAGCAGGCGTTAAGAATGTTGTTTGCCTTTCTACTGATAAGGCAGCGTACCCCGTCAATGCTATGGGAACATCCAAAGCTATGATGGAGAAAGTTATCGTAGCGAAAGCCCGTACAACAAATACAACAAAAATTTGTTGCACACGTTACGGCAATGTCATGTGTTCTCGTGGATCGGTTATTCCGCTTTGGATTGACCAGATCAGAAATGGCAATCCGATCACGCTGACCGAACCGACAATGACCCGTTTTATTATGTCTCTTGATGAAGCCGTTGACCTTGTTCTATTTGCGTTTGAACACGGAGAACCCGGTGACATTCTCGTTCAGAAAGCTCCTGCTTGTACCATTCAAACGCAGGCAGAAGCAGTATGCGAACTGTTTGACGGCAAGAAAGAGGACATCAAGGTGATCGGTATCCGTCATGGTGAGAAGATGTACGAAACGCTTCTTACAAATGAAGAATGCGCTCACGCCATCGACATGGGCAATTTCTACCGTGTTCCCTGTGACAAGAGAGGATTGAACTACGATAAGTATTTCAATAAGGGTGATACCGAGCGTAACACCTTGACTGAGTTCAATTCCAACAATACCGAGCTTCTGACAGTCGAACAGACCAAGGCGAAGATTGCAAGCCTGCAGTATATCCAGGACGAGCTTGCAAAGGGTGCAAAATTATGATGAACATTCTTGTGACAGGAGCAAAGGGATTTGTCGGAAGAAATCTTTGTGCCGCACTTAAAAATATTCGTGACGGCAAGGACAGAACACGTCCAGAACTGACCATAGGTGAGGTTCTTGAATACGATTTAGATACCGATCCTGCTCTTTTGGATGAATATTGTGCGAAAACAGATTTCGTTTTCAATCTTGCGGGAGTCAACCGTCCGCAAAATCCGGAAGAATTTATGCAGGGCAATTTCGGCTTTGCGAGTACGCTTCTTGATTCCCTGAAGAAGCATAACAACACTTGTCCTGTTATGATTTCATCCTCTATCCAAGCAACCTGTATTGGACGTTATGACAGCGATTACGGACGGAGCAAAAAGGCGGGAGAGGAATTGATCTTTGCATACGGAGAAAAAACGGGTGCAAAGGTACTGGTGTACCGCTTCCCGAATTTGTTCGGAAAGTGGTGCAGACCGAATTACAACTCTGCTGTGGCTACCTTCTGCAATAATATCGCAAACGATCTGCCTATCACGGTGAATGACAGAAACGTACAGCTTGAACTGCTGTATATTGATGATCTCGTTACGGAAATGCTCGATGCTCTGGAGGAAAAGGAACATCATTGTACCTTCGACGGTATCGACACGGTGCTTTGTGATGACGGGAAATACTGTGCTGCACCTGTTACTCACAAGGTTACGCTCGGTGAGATCGTAGATTTGCTCGGTAGCTTCAAAGAGCAGACAAACACTCTTGTCATGCCAGAAATTCCGTATAACAGCTTTGCAAAAAAGCTTTACAGCACCTATCTCAGCTATCTTCCGAAGGAAAAAGTTTCATTTCCTTTGAAGATGAACGAGGACGCAAGAGGCAGCTTTACCGAACTTCTGAAAACAGAGAAATGCGGTCAGTTCTCGGTGAATGTTTCCAAACCCAGTATCACAAAAGGACAGCACTGGCACAATACCAAGTGGGAGTTCTTCATTGTTGTTGCCGGTCACGGACTTATCCAACAACGCAAGATCGGCACGGATGAAGTGCTGAACTTTGAGGTTTCGGGAGATAAGATTGAAGCGGTTCATATGCTCCCAGGATATACTCACAATATCATCAATCTTTCCGAAACGGAAAATCTTGTGACGGTGATGTGGGCAAACGAACAGTTTGACCCGAACCATCCCGACACATTCTTTGAGGTGGTGGAATAATGGAAATGAATATAAAACTTGATTACAGCGATATAAAATTCAAAGACAACGGCAAGCTGAAGCTGTTGATCATCGTGGGTACACGTCCCGAAATCATCCGTCTTGCCGCCGTGATCAATAAGTGCAGGACGTACTTTGACACAATTCTTGCACACACAGGTCAGAACTATGATTATAACCTTAATGGCGTTTTCTTCAAGGATCTGAAGCTTGCCGATCCCGAAGTGTACATGGATGCAGTAGGCGACGATCTCGGCGCAACGGTGGGCAACATCATCAACTGCTCCTACAAGCTGATGAACCAGATCAAGCCGGATGCGCTTCTCATTCTCGGTGATACAAACTCCTGTCTTTCTGCTATTGCCGCAAAGAGACTGCACATCCCGATCTTCCACATGGAAGCAGGAAATCGCTGCAAGGATGAATGTTTGCCCGAAGAAACAAACCGCCGCATCGTAGATATTATCTCCGATGTCAATCTGGCATACAGCGAGCACGCCCGCCGTTATCTCCATGAGTGCGGGCTTCCCAAAGAACGCACCTACGTAACCGGCTCTCCCATGGCTGAAGTGCTTCATCAGAACCTTGCCGAAATCGAAGCAAGTGATGTTCTTGACCGTCTCGGACTTCAGCCGAAGAAGTATATTCTTCTTTCTGCTCACAGAGAAGAAAACATTGACACCGAAAAGAATTTCACAAGTCTTTTCACGGCGATCAACAAGTTGGCAGAAAAGTACGATATGCCCATTCTTTATTCCTGTCATCCTCGTTCCAGAAAGCGTCTGGAAGCAACAGGCTTCAAGTTGGATGAACGTGTCCGCATGAATCAGCCGCTTGGCTTCCATGATTACAACAAGCTGCAGATGAACGCTTATGCGGTTGTTTCGGACAGCGGTACACTTCCGGAGGAATCCAGCTTTTTCACAAGCGTTGGTCATCCGTTCCCCGCAGTTTGCATCAGAACGTCAACGGAACGTCCCGAAGCACTTGACAAGGCTTGCTTTATTCTGGCAGGTATTGATGAACACAGCTTGCTCCAGGCTGTTACAACAGCGGTGGATATGAATGACAGCGGGGATTACGGTATCCCTGTACCAAACTATGTAGAGGAAAACGTATCTACTAAGGTTGTGAAGATCATTCAGTCCTACACCGGCGTAGTTAATAAGATGGTTTGGAGAAAGTAAATATGAAAGGTGAACGATATATGGATGAGAAGGAAGTACAACATATATTGATAGAGATTCTTTATACAGCCGTAAACGAGCTGGAAAATAATGAATCAATCAAAGAAAAGATCACACCCGATATTCTTCCGGCTGTATATCGTTTAGCAAAAAAGCATGATTTAGCCCATGTGGTTTCTACTTTCGTTTATAAAAATAAAATAGAGATTGACCAAGAGCTTCAAGCAAGACTACAACGAGAAGAAATTATGTCAGTCTATAGGAATGAGCAGATGAAGTATTCTTTTGGGGAAATATGCGCTACTTTTGATGAAATAGGTATTGCGTATGTTCCCTTAAAAGGTTCGGTAATTCGTCCATACTATCCCTATGAAAGTATGCGAACAAGCTGTGACATTGATATTTTGATTCATGAGAATGATTTAGAAACTGCAATAACCGGTTTAGAGAATAAAGGGTATCGGTGCGGTGATCGGAATTATCACGATGTATCACTGTATTCCCCAAGTAAGATTCACTTAGAATTGCATTTCAATATTCAAGAAAACATGGATAACTTGGATGCAGTATTAAAAGACGCATGGGAATATACTGTACCAACAAAAAGTTCTCAATATGCGTTTTCAAAAGAATTTTTCGCTTTTCATATTTTTGCTCACATGGCATATCATTTTGTCTCCGGTGGCTGCGGCATACGTTCCTTGTTGGATATTTGGGTATTGGAACATAAAATGGGCATTTCATATTCATGCGCAAAAGCATTGTTGGAGAAAGCCGGTATCTATCAATTTGCCTCAGAAATGAGCAAACTTGCAGAATTGTGTTTTACTCAAAATAATCGAGATACCTTTTCTGATACTGTACTCAAATACATTTTTCAAGGTGGCGTGTATGGTAGTGCCGAAAATCATATTGCAGTGAATAAATCAAAGACCGGGGGTTCTGTTGGTTATGCGGTAAAGAGACTATTCCTTCCGTATAAATCTATGGTGATAGCGTTTCCTTGTTTGAAAAAAGCTCCGTATTTACTACCGTTTTGTTGGATAGTAAGATGGATAAAAGTGATATTTGGTGGCAAATCCAAGCGAGTTATCTCGGAAATGGCGTGTGCCAACAGTATGTCTGACGAAAAAATCAAAGAGGTATCTTCCATTTGTTCACGGTTGGGATTATGAGAGATGAATGTGTAAATAGAAATAACAGTGTGCAAAAGAGGTGATTATAGTGTTCAACACATTAAAAGAAATAGGACAGAAATTTAGACTTCCGGGGGAGATATATTCCTACGATACCATTACTATGGGAAATATTAACGCCACTTACAAAGTTACATACACACAAAACGATAATTCTTTGAAATCGTATCTGTTTCAAAGAGTGAATACCCATGTTTTCAAGAATCCTGTTGAGATCATGGAAAACATTGACCGTGTAACAACATTTATCCGCAGCAAATATCCCGATCAGATAACGCTTCATTTTCATCACACAGACGAAGGATTGAACTATTATCTGTATGAGGAAGATGCGTTTTGGCGTGTAGTGAATTACGTTGATTCTGTAACATTTAACGCTTCTGATGATCTTGGTATTATTGAATCAACGGGAAAGGCGTTTGGTTACTTCCAGACACAGCTTTCCGATTTTGATGGCTCAGTTCTGTATGAAACGATTCCCGATTTCCATAATACAAAAAAGAGACTTGATACATTGTTTTCTCATGTAGCAGAAGATCCCTGCGGACGAGCAGCAGAAGTACAGAAAGAGATCGACTATATCGCTTCCGTCCGTGAGAAAGCCGCTGAACTCAGCGTACAATTTGCAAACGGAGAAATCCCCAAACGTGTTACGCACAACGATACCAAGTGTAACAACGTCCTTTTTGACAGAAAAACAAAGGAGCCGATTGTTGTAATCGACCTCGATACAATTATGCCCGGAATGTCGATGTATGACTTTGCGGATGCAGTTCGTTTCATTGCCAATACTGCGGTGGAGGACGAACCGGACACATCTAAAGTTTTCTTTGATACAGCAAAATTCCGAGCATTTGCAAGAGGATTTATCGGAGCTACACACAAATCCCTTGAACCTGTTGAAATCACCAATCTGGTTAAAGCAACTTTCTCCATTACGATTGAACTTGCTTCCAGATTCCTTGACGATTATATTACCGGCGATCAGTATTTCAGATGCGCTTATCCCAAGCACAACCTTGTTCGTACCCGTTGTCAGTTGAAACTGGCTGAGGATATTGAACGCAAGTGGGACGAGCTTGAATGGATCATACAAGATATTATCGAAAAAATGAAATAGACATACCAATTTCACAAATACATGGTATAATACAAAGGCAGAGCGACCTCTGCCTTTCATTCGGCACATCGAATTGAATTGAAACGGAAACGGAAGTGAGACGATTGGCGAGACCAAAGAAGAATATAGAAACAAATACAGATGATCTCATATCACAGCTCATGGAAGCTATAACAGACACCTATCTGAATCCCCCGGAGAACACGGCAGATGAGAACGGACGGATGTATCTCAACCTGCTTGCAGAGGAATTTTCCATGACCCCGATCAAAGTGCGGAAATTGCTCATATCCACTGGCGTGTATCAGACCGATATTAGTATGAGAATTAACGAACTGTATAAAAGCGGTAAGACTATCAAGGAGATACAGAAGATTGTGGGACTGAGTGCCGCATCGGTCAGCGGATATTTACCATACCAAAAGACCGTATATAATCTTGAAGTATCAACAGACGTAGCTAACCGTCTGCGTAAATATCGGAACCGAAAAGCAATGGTGGAAAAACTTGCCGCCGAGGTTATAGTGGGAACAGAACAAACAAAGGATTTGTTGTGGGAAACCTTGATTGCATTTGAGGACTACCCCTTCAAAACGGCAAAGGGACTGCGGTATTACTATACTGTCAAAGGCAACGAACTTTTCATATCCCGTAAAGAAAAATCCGTTACCAGATCAAGTGTAAATATGGCGTTTGAAACAGCGGTCAGACTGCAGAGGGAGGGTTCCGAGATCACCGGACCGAAAATGCTCGGATGCTTCGGGGCAAGCTACTTGTACCCGATTTTCATCAGAATCGGAGTGATACGTGACGGAAAGGAAAAGACATAGCGTTAGCAGAAATCAATCGCATGACACAGGATGGGGTCGGGCAATATTGTCCGGCTCCATTTTTTTCGCATATTGCTATGTCAAATTTCCGTCCTCACTGCCTGCTGCGTTTCCGTTTCGGTGCAGATGTCCTCCGGACACCTTTTTGAAGCGTCAGAACTGTCTGACTGATGTGTAACATAAATTTTTATGTTTCAGGTCAAATATTTTCGGCAAATTCTGGTGTGCCACATCAAGAGTTGATTTGCCACATAATTCAAAAAAGTGAGGTGTTCGAGTATAATATATGTATAAGATAAAATGCAAGGATTGGAGGGAGAATACGATGCTCACAGAAATGCGTTTGGAAGAATGTGAACTAGACTGTGCCTTGATCGGCAAACGAGTCCGCACAGCTCGGAAAGCGAAAAAGGTAACACAAGAAGAACTGTCGGAGCATTGCGGCTGTACTCCCACCCACATCTGCAATCTGGAAAACGGAAAAATCGGCGTTTCTTTGGAATTGCTCTTTAAGATCAGTATTTATCTTGATAAGAGTATGGACTATTTCGTGATGGACAACGAAAATGCCAATCCGCAAATCAAAATCGAGAACAATATTGCCCCGAAATTGAAGCAATGCGATACGCAAATGCTGGATATGGTCGGCAGCTTCATTGACGGACTCATTACATACAAAGAATCGGTTCTTTCAAAAAAAGATAAATAACGGTGTATGTAAACAAGGAAATCAAACACAGAGTTGTCAGGCGCAAAAACTTGTCAGCTCTGTGTTTTCATATAAATTACTTAATTACAAGGAGGATTAGCTTAAATGGCTCTTTTTCAAAAACTGCAGCGAACCGTTTGCAAACTGACCCGCCCTGTGGTTCAAAAAGCAAACACAACAGAACTTGCACAGTCCGAGGAGGACGAAGAAACTTGCGATTATGCGGTAGCACTGCAAAACTGTCTGATTGGTCTTGCCAACGAAGTTTACGGTGTTGCCGATCCAAGGGATATATCCGGACGTGTCCTGCGTCAAGCCTGCGATTTCTATGATGCGGATTGGTGCGGACTTTTTGACGTGGACAGAATGTTAAAACTGCTCGTTCCGTTCTGGTGGTATAACCGTACAACAGGCGGCATGACGAAAACGAAGCTGGATGAAAGCGGTGTTTACGGTGACTTTACAAGGTGGATGGATGCTCTGAATACCAATACTCCCATCTACGTTGACGATATAGAGAAGATTAAAAACAGTAATCCGGAGGAATATGCCGTATATTCCAAACAGGAGGTTCGGTCAATTCTTGCAGTTCCGTACCATAAGCGAGAAAAAGGATTCTTGCTTTTGCGAAATCCCAAGCGGTATGGAGATAACCCCGAAATGCTTCAAATCATGGCAAACATTCTTGTAGCTGAAATCAATGAACAGAAGCATTTGGATCGCATGAAAGCAGAAAGCGAAAACATGGATACAAGTGCCGAGATTATAATTAACCTTTTCGGCGGTCTTGAAATCATCACAAATAAAGGCACATTGAGCGAAGCGGAAATCAAATCCCCGCTTGCCTGTAAGCTGCTTGTCCTGCTTATGATGAATCGGCATAGGAGTATGACCGGACGGGAGCTTGCCGATGCACTTTGGCCGGATGCAGATTACACCGATCCCACAGGAAAGCTCCGAACTCTGCTTTATCGTTTCCGAACAACCTTCCGTTTGTTCTCTGATAAGGAATTGATTGTTACGTCTGCAAACGGGTATCGCATCAATGGTGAACTGACCATCCGTACCGACTATGAGGATTTTGAAAAAATCTGCGATGTCAGCAAAAAAGCGCATGATCGGTATCAGAAAAAGGAACTGCTGTGCAAGGCGGTAAAACTCTATCGTGGCAAGCTGTTCCCGACGGGAAGCTGTGAGCATTGGCTGCTTGCCTGCAATTCTAAATACCATCTGCAATATCTGTCAATCGTGGAGGAACTGATGACCCTTCTTCACGCCGAAAAGAATTATTCCATGATGCACGAATACGCTATGATGGCGGTGAATGTTGAACCCGATAATCCTACTGTTTTGTTTTGGCTGATCGTTGCCCTGCGGAAGCACGGTGCAATCGACATGGCAAAGGAACACCTTGAGTCCGCAAGAATACGGCTTTTGAGAGAAGAATATCAAGAGCTTGAGGAACGGCTGATCGCTGTGTAATGAAAATAACGGCTTGTGTGACGGCGATATAACGCAAATTGAAAAATATTTCAATATAATTTTTATATAACGGCTCGTATAACACCTCATATAACCCCTGTTTGGTATAATATCCATATCATCATGAGACGGATATACCAAGCAGGGGTATTTTTTATGTACTCACGATGACCGAGAAAATCAAACCCAAGGAGGTAATCATGAGCGAACCACAGCACTTTGAAGTGCGAACCGACGACAACCGCCTGTTCTGTATGGCGAGACTGATCGAAGGGGACATACTTTTGATCTTAAAATCCGCAGGGAGAGAAATCCATATTCCCTATACGGATATTCCGAGACTTGTCGCTATGGCGAGGAAACGGAAAATCGGTCAAGCAAGATAATGACTGTTACGGAGAAAACAACCGAGTGTATGTTTTCCCGCAAGGGACAATCCCCATACATATCCATATCGTCTGCCAATGAGCGATACCGATATACTGAGTAAGCGCCGGGGTAGATATAGCAATCGCAGAGTGATCTGCGGCTGCTGTGTCTGCCCCGGTCTTTTTTATTTCTTGGCAAAACAATAAAAATATCATTCTCCGAGTTGCAATAGGAGCAAAGGATACGCATACGGCACAGACAAACATTAAGGGGGTGTTTGTGTCCGAGCAAGTCCCATGCTTTGTTGCGCTCTTTTTTTGTGCTTTCGTGGGGTCTGCTCTGCGAGAGTTTTTTCTTTTGGTCATGCGTTTCTATGCTCCGATTGCAATTTGGCAACCGAAAGGAGCAGAAAAAATGACCTTAAAAGAATTACAGAACTGTATTGAAAGAACTGCAGGTAAGGATTTACCTACTGCTGCATGGCTTCGTGCCGGCAATTCACCTCTTGTTGTCAGCCGTGAATTGGAGGGCGGCACAAAGCTCTCCGTGTATCAGAACGGATTTGCCCTTTATCAGACCGGGGGAAGAAGCACGGTGTTCCGTGTTGACCGTTGCGGCGGTTATATCTATTTCGGAAGAAATGAGCAGACCGAGCTTTCCGAGGACTTTTTCGCAAACACCGATTGGTGGGTTCGCCTGCTGATCGAGGGCGAGGACAGATTGACCCATAACCGCAAAGTCCTTTCCGAAAAATATGAGAGCTTTTACGAGGGTGACAGCGAAGCATTTTACAACGTCTGCGGAACGGAGCAGCTTCCCTTGGATGCGCTTATGACAAACGAGCTTTTGGAAAAAGCATTCTCCATGATGACCGAGAGACAGCGGGCGGTTGTTACCATGTACTACATTGACGGCATGGGAGTTCAAGAAATTGCCGCCGTTTACGGCATTTCACATCAGGCAGTTTCGGTCACATTATCGGACGTAAAAAAGAAATTTCAAAAAAATCGAAAAAATTTTTGCTGACTACCTTGCAAAACGCCTTTCCACGATGGGTTGGGTGAAGGACAACAACCAAAAGTCCTTACATCAATCAAATCGGAGGAAACGATTATGTCGGGAAAAATCCCAAAGGAAAGAGAACGCTATTTTGTACGCCTGGATTCGGGCGAGGTTTGTGAGGTCAGCCGTGAAGTCTATCTCTGCTATTACGCAGGAGAACGGCAAGAACGCTATCAGAGAGAACGTGACATCAAGAATGGTCTTGTCAGCATCGAAGCAATGGCAGAAACCATGTTTGACGATGGCGAGGGATGCGGATATGACTTTATTCCCTCGGATGAGGTAAGCATTGCCGAGCAGGTAGTCCGAGACATGATGATAGAAAAGCTCTACATAGCACTCGATCAGCTTGCCCCGGAGGACAGACACCTCATTACTGCGCTGTTCTTCGATAACGTCAGTCTCAGAAGCTACGCCAGAGAAAATGGCGTGACCCACAGAACCGTCCAGAAATGGCGGGATCGAATTTTGGAAGATTTGCGAAAAATGATGAGTTAAATCTTCATTCTCGGTAGCCAACAGCCGTTTTTATCGGCTTGGTAGTAGGGGCGGTGATAGAGAAACATCACCGAACCGCTTGTTCCTTGAAAATTCCATATACGGTACTCAAATACGAAACAGCTATGATGAGCGAGTCGGAGGTATGCCGCCATGACCTTTTCTTGTGGGAATTTCCCATTACAGATTAGTGAGCGAACAGCAGAGCGAGAGCGATAACCAAAACAGTCCACCTCTGGTCACGGACTGATCGCCATGACCGTAGCTGGGTTAAAGATACTTCCGTACCGAAAGGGCGGCTTGGTGAGATCCACGGAGAGCCGACAGGCTATGATGCCATGTGACCGATGGCAGTTTGAGTATTCCCAAGTGTCCGGGGGCGAGAGAATACGGACACACCATGATGTTAAGAATAAGGACTGCAATCCTTTTCATAACAGCAGATTCCATGTGGAGGAACCATAACCGATTCCTCCATATTCATGTGCTGTTATGCAGTACAAATTTACACGAATCGGAGGTAACGATGAAAGCTGCAGTCATTATTGGAATTGTCGCTTTTATGCTTGCGGATACATTTCTCATGTGGTGCTTGCTTCGGGCAAACGCTCTGTATGAGCGAAACGAAAACAGACACGGGGTATCCGCAGATAACAGCGGCGAGAGAAAGGAGACACCCAATGAAGAAACGTAAGAAATCCTTTGAGGAAATGATGAAACCGTTCTGCCTTGTCCGTCCGAGGGACGAGATCGGGGCGAGAAAGTGCGGTCGGGAGTGCTGCGGAAACTGCCGAACCTGTGTCTATCACAGACCGCACCGAAAAGACAGACTTTGCGTATTTCGTGAATGCCCGTTTGTGCCGGGTCTGTCCACCTCTACATACAAGACCAGAATGGAGAATCATAAGCGAGATCGCAGGCGAACCAAAAAGTGAAGCCGAAGGCAGCAAACAAACCTCTTTCAAGCGCGGATGAACGGTTCCCGTTCCACTATGGAGGGGAAGCCGATCAGTACACTTTTTATCGGATACCCAAGCGGATGTTTGACGATCCGATGTTAAAGCAGTTAAGCACCGATGCAAAGGTTCTTTACGGTCTGATGCTTGACCGAATGGGATTGTCTCTGCGAAACGGATGGCTTGACGAGGAAGGACGTGTTTACATCTACTTCTCAGTGGAAGAAATTATGGCAATGCTTGGCTGTGCCAACGCCAAGTGTACCAAGCTCCTGCAGGAACTGGACTCGGAAAACGGCATCGGACTGATAACCCGTGTCAAGCAAGGTCTTTGTAAACCCGATGTGATCTATGTGCATAAGTGCATCAGCCGCATTTCAGAATCAAATGCCCGGACATTTGAAAATCAAATCTCCGGAGGTTTGAAAAGCACATCACAGGGCATTTCAAAATCAAACGCTAATGATAATTATATCAATAATACTTATTTTAGCGATACTGAGTCCATCTTTTCAGAAAGAGCCGAGCCGATGGGAGAGCGAATGCGACAGCGTGAACGGTATAAGGAAATGGTTCTGGAGAATATCGACTATGACATTCTTAAAGAAGAACCCAAACTTGACCGTGAACAGCTTGACGAGATTGTTGAGCTGATGGTGGATACCATCTGCACTACGCAGGAGTATATCATCATCGGCGGCGATAAGAAGCCTGCAGAAGTCGTAAAAAGTCAGTTTTTGAAGCTGGATGCAGGACATATCCAATTTGTCCTGGACTGTCTCCGAGAGAAAACGAGCAAAGTCCGTAACATACGGAAATATCTGCTCTCGGTGTTATACAACGCTTCCATGACCATCGACAATTACTATTCCGCATTGGTAAACCATGATCTCTACGGTGGGTAACATCTTGCACGAAACGAAGGGAGTGATGCGATGCAGGAAGAAGTCAATGACAAAACCATAGCACTATCCGTTAAGACGGCAAAGCTGACGGGGACGGTGCTGAAAGTTGCCTTGCAGAAGTTTCTTTCCGAAATGGAGAAACAGAAGCAGAAAGGCAAAGCAAAAGCGGCACAGCCAAAGCAGGGCAAGCAGACCATGAAGCAGCTCATGCAGAAAAATACGCAGATCACCAATATCGAGGTGACAGACGGAAACATCAAGTCCTTTGAGCGAGTAGCGAGAAAATACGGAATTGATTTCAGTCTGAAAAAGGATGCAAGCGAGAATCCTCCCAAGTACATTGTCTTTTTCAAGGCAAGGGATGTGGATGTGATGACAGCGGCATTCAAGGAATACACGGCAAACGATCTAAAAAAAACGAATAAGCCGTCTCTGCGTAAACGTCTTGCCAAAGCAATGGAGACTGTTCGCAAAAACAAGGAAAGGGTCAGACAGAAAACGAAGGATCGGGGGCTGCAAGTCCTATGAAAAAATTCGATCTGAAAAAGTTTCTGATGCTAAATTTCCCATGCTTCATCATCTTTTATCTGGTGGACAAGACCGTATGGCTGTTCCGTCATTGTGTGGGAGATACGCTGATTGACCGAGTAAGTGTGCTGTTCAACAACTACGGAATGGCGTTTTCCAAACCGCTTCCGAGCCTTCATATCTACGATCTGCTTGCGGGCGTAGCTGCGGCACTTGCGGTGAAGGGTATCTTGTATGCCCGAAAGAAAAACGCCAAAAAGTACAGACAAGGTGTGGAATACGGTTCTGCCCGTTGGGGTACGGAAAAGGATATTGAACCGTACATTGATCCGGTGTTTGAGAACAATGTCATTCTGACCCAAACGGAACGGCTGATGATGTCAAGCCGTCCGAAAGACCCCAAGTACGCACGAAACAAGAATGTTCTTGTGATCGGCGGTTCGGGTTCCGGTAAGACCCGCTTTTATGTAAAACCCAATCTCATGCAAATGTCCGAGAATACGAGCTATGTGGTGACTGACCCCAAAGGAACCATTCTTATCGAGGTCGGAAAAATGATGGTAAACGGCGGCTACAAGATCAAAGTGCTGAACACCATCAATTTCAAAAAGTCGATGCACTATAACCCGTTTCAGTACATACGCAACGAGCGAGATATTCTGAAACTCGTCAATACCATTATCGCCAACACCAAAGGCGAGGGCGATAAGTCGGGCGAAGATTTTTGGGTGAAAGCGGAACGCCTATACTACTGTGCTTTAATCGGCTACATCTGGTATGAAGCACCGGAGGAAGAAAAGAACTTTTCCACCCTGCTTGAATTTATCAACGCTTCCGAAGCGAGAGAGGATGACGAAGAATTTAAGAACGCCGTTGACCTGCTCTTTGAGGAACTGGAAGCGGAGGAACCCAATCACTTTGCGGTGAGACAGTATAAGAAATACAAGCTCGCCGCAGGCAAAACAGCAAAATCTATCCTTATCTCCTGCGGTGCGAGACTTGCACCGTTTGACATACAGGAGCTTCGGGAGCTGATGAGCTATGACGAAATGGAGCTTGATATGCTGGGAGATCGTAAGACGGCAATGTTCGTCATCATCTCCGATACCGATGACACCTTCAATTTTGTTGTAGCCATCATGTACACACAGCTTTTCAATCTGCTCTGCGATAAGGCAGACGATGAACACGGCGGCAGACTTCCGTACCATGTACGGCTGCTCTTGGACGAGTTTGCCAACATCGGGCAGATACCGAAGTTTGATAAGCTGATCGCAACTATCCGAAGCCGTGAAATTTCGGCTTCCATTATCCTACAGTCACAGTCTCAGCTAAAGTCCATTTATAAGGATGCCGCCGAAACCATTATCGGAAACTGTGATACCACACTATTCCTCGGCGGTAAGGAAAGCTCCACCTTAAAGGAGATTTCCGAAACACTTGGTAAAGAGACGATTGACCTGTTCAATACCTCGGATACAAGAGGACAGAGCCGTTCCTACGGACTCAATTATCAGAAAACCGGAAAAGAGCTTATGACCAAGGACGAGCTTGCCGTCATGGACGGCGGTAAGTGTATCCTGCAGCTTCGTGGTGTAAGACCGTTTTACTCCAAGAAATTCGATATAACGGGACACAAGCGGTATAAGGAGCTTTCCGATTTTGACAAGAAAAACGCCTTTGATGTCGAGCAGTATATGCGCTGTAAGCTTCGCATGAGAGCCGATGATGAAGTAGAAGTCTTTGAGATCGAAGTAACAGACAACGATCTGTAAGGCACAAGGCTGAAAGGAGATGGATGAAACGAACCCGTCCCCCTATCCGTGCAGATCCTCTTATCTGCACAAGAAGGAAACCAAACACACCAAAACAAAATCTATCAAATTAAAAAATGAAAGGCACTACAAAATGTAGTGAAAGGTACATACTATATGGCATTTTTCGCATCTGCAATTGGCGTTCTCCAGACTCTTGTTATCGCAATCGGCGCAGGTCTCGGCGTATGGGGCGTAATCAACCTCATGGAAGGTTACGGCAATGATAACCCCGGCGCAAAGTCCCAGGGCATTAAGCAGCTCATGTCCGGCGGTGGTGTCATCGTGATCGGTACGACCCTCATCCCCCTTCTCGGCGGTCTGTTTTAATAAAAAGCAATAAGGAGTTCATAATCCATGCTCGATAATCTGATGCAGTCTATCGAGGATTGGATAAGAGAGCTTTTTATAGGCATGATCAATTCCAACCTGCAGACGATGTTCACAGACGTCAATCAAAAGACTTCGGAAATCGCCGTGCAGGTTGGGCAGACCCCGCAAGGGTGGAATGGCAGTATCTTCAGCATGATACAGGGATTATCGAATAACGTCATAGTCCCCATAGCAGGCATCATCATTACGATGGTGCTTTGCTATGAGCTGATCAGTTTGCTGACCGAGAGAAACAATCTGCATGAAGTGGACACATGGATGTTCTTCAAATACTTCGTAAAAATGTGGGTTGCTGTTTACTTGGTCAGCAATACTTTTAACATCGTTATGGCTGTTTTTGATGTCGGTCAAAGCGTTGTCCGAAGTGCGGCTGGCTATATCAACGGTTCAACCGCTATCAACGTAAACCAAATGATCGCAACCATGAACACAGCGATGGAAGCGATGGGAATACCGGAGCTTATGATGCTTGCTATTGAAACTGCGCTGATAAGCCTGTGTATGAAACTCTTGTCCATTCTCATAATGGTCATACTCTACGGACGAATGATCGAAATTTACTTATATTCCTCTGTCGCACCGATTCCGTTTGCAACTATGTCAAACAGAGAATGGGGACAGATCGGAACCAACTACTTCCGAGGTTTGCTTGCGCTCGGATTCCAGGGATTCCTCATGATGGTCTGCGTGAGTATCTATGCGGTGTTGGTATCGACTATGAATATCAACGGCAATATTCACATGGCACTCTTTGAGATCGCCGCCTATACCGTTATCCTCTGTTATTCGCTGCTCAAAACGTCAAGCCTGTCGAAGTCCATCTTCAACGCACATTAAGGAGGTATGCACGAATGGCTTATGTATCGGTTCCAAAGGACTTGAACCGTGTAAAAACCAAAGTCCTGTTCAATCTCACAAAGCGGCAACTTATCTGCATTGCAATCGCCGCCGCTATCGGGATTCCGTTCTATTTTCTTACCAGAGGTGCGCTTGGTACAAGCAATGCCGCAACGGGTATGGTGATCCTCATGCTTCCGGCGTTTCTCTTCGCCATGTATGAGAAAGACGGAATGCCGCTTGAAAAGGTTCTCCGCAATTTCTTCCGTGTGAAAATCCTTAATCCCGGTATCCGTCCGTATCAGACGGAAAACATTTACGAGGTTCTGAACCGTGAAGAAACGGAAGATTAGAAGAAATAACCAATCTGAACATAGAACGCAAACGGGACCGAAGCAGTCCCTTTTGTGTTCCGAAAATACAGGAGGTATGCCTATTTGACTCAATCAATCAATAAAAAAGCGCAGGCAAAACCTACGGCGAAAACAGCGGTGAAATCGCAGAGTAAGCCGCAGACCAAGCCTGCACCCAAAAAGAAACCTCTCTTTTCTTTCGGAAAGAAGAATATAAGTCTGTCGGCACAGAACAGCATCCGCTACCGTGAAATGGGTTCGGACGGCATTTGCCGCGTGGACGAGCGCTTCTATTCCAAGACCATTCGGTTCTTGGATATTAACTATCAGCTTGCCCACAAGGATGATAAGACCGCCATTTTTGAAAACTGGTGCGATTTTCTCAACTATTTCGATTCCTCCATTCAGGTTCAGCTTTCCTTTATCAATCATCACACCGACATGAAGGAGTTTGAAAAGATGATTGATATTCCTCTGCAGAATGACGCCTTTGACGATGTTCGCAGGGAGTATGCACAGATGCTCAAAAATCAGCTTGCCAAAGGCAACAACGGACTTGTGAAATCCAAGTTCATCACTTTCGGTATCGAAGCAGAGAGCATCAAAAAGGCAAGACCAAAATTGGAGCGAATCGAAGCCGACATTCTCGGTAATTTCAAGGTTCTCGGTGTCACGGCGTTTCCCTTAAACGGCGTGGAGCGTTTGAAGGTTCTCTATGAGACATTCAACAGCGATACACAGGAGCCGTTCCGCTTCCGCTATGACATGATGATGCAGTCGGGACTGACCACAAAGGACTATATTGCGCCGAGCAGCTTTGATTTCCGTGAGGGCAAGTATTTCCGCATGGGTAAGACCATTGGGGCGGTATCCTATCTGCAAATTCTCGCACCGGAGCTGACAGACCGTATGCTTGCAGAGTTTCTGGATGTGGAGCATGACATGAACATCAATCTGCATATTCAGTCGATGGATCAGACAAGAGCCATCAAAAATATCAAAAGCAAGCTGACGGACATTGACCGCATGAAGATCGAAGAACAGAAAAAGGCGGTCAGAGCCGGCTATGATATGGACATCATTCCGTCCGATCTTTCTACATACAGCGGTGAAGCGAGAAAGCTTCTGGAAGATCTGCAGAGCCGCAACGAGAGAATGTTTCTTGTGACCGTGCTGATGATGAACACGGCGCAGACCAAGCAGAAACTTGATAACCTCATTTTCCGCACAGCGGGTATCGCACAGAAATATAACTGTTCGCTTCGCCGTCTGGACTATCAGCAGGAACCCGGACTGATGAGCTGTGTTCCCCTCGGCAAAAATTACATTCCCATCAACCGAGCCTTAACCACAACGGCAGCCGCTATCTTTGTTCCGTTCACCACACAGGAGCTTTTCCAGGATGGCGAAGCTCTGTACTACGGTCTGAACGGCGTATCAAACAACATGATTATGGTTGACCGCAAAAAGCTCAAAAACCCCAACGGACTGATTCTCGGTACGCCCGGTTCGGGCAAGTCCTTCTCGGCAAAACGAGAAATGACAAACGCTTTTCTCGTCACCAATGACGATATTATTGTTTGTGATCCGGAGGGTGAGTATTATCCGCTGGTCAACAAGATGCAGGGACAGGTCATCCGAATTTCTCCCACAAGTAAGGACTACGTAAATCCGATGGACATCAATCTGGACTACTCCGATGACGAAAATCCGCTTGCTCTGAAAAGCGACTTTATCCTTTCTCTGTGTGAGCTGATTATGGGCGGTAAGACAGGACTGGAAGCGGTGGAAATCTCCATGATTGACCGTTGCCTGCCCATCGTGTATCAGAAGTATTTCGCCAACCCCATCCCGGAAAATATGCCGATCCTTGGGGATTTGTACGATTGTCTGCGCTCTCAGAAAGAGGACGAAGCACATCGAATCGCAACGGCACTTGAAATCTATGTACACGGCAGTCTCAACGTGTTCAACCACAGAACCAACATCCAACTGGATAACCGTTTCGTCTGCTTCGACATCAAGGAGCTTGGAAAGCAGCTCAAAAAGATCGGTATGCTTATCGTGCAGGATCAGGTGTGGAACAGAGTGACCATCAACCGTGCGGTGCAGAAATCCACCAGATACTACATTGACGAGTTCCACCTGCTTCTCAAAGAAGAACAGACCGCCAATTATTCGGTGGAAATCTGGAAGCGTTTCCGTAAGTGGGGCGGTATTCCAACAGGCATTACGCAGAATGTCAAGGACTTGCTTGCAAGCCGTGAAATCGAGAACATCTTTGAAAACTCTGACTTTGTGTATATGCTCAACCAGGCGGCAGGTGACAGAGAAATCCTTGCAAGACAGCTCGGCATTTCTCCCCATCAGCTTTCCTATGTCACAAACAGTCCTGCGGGCGAGGGACTGATTTACTACGGAAACACCATTATTCCGTTCAAGGATAAGTTCGATAAGAGCCTGCAGCTCTATTCGCTGATGACAACCCGCCCCGAAGAAATCAAGAACACGGAGGAACGTACATGACAGAAAAATACGTAACCATTCCCGAAAACGAGCTTGCTGCACTTGTTCATGACAGAACGGAGCTTGCGACCATGCTCAGTAATCTTATTGTTATGTGGAAGCATGAGGAAAAGCTGAAGCAGCATCACCGTCCGTATCTGTATGTGCGAAAGGAAACGGAAAAGCTCTGTGATACCTATTTGAAGTATCTTTCCGAAGTAACCGAGCGTATGGGAAATGGACTGCATATCTGCTATACGGATTGCCGAACAGCCGAACCGACCAAAGAACCCGAAGTATCGGTGAACCGAGGGGAAATCATCAAGGCGGTAGATGCTCTTGCGGGTGATCTTGTGACACTCATGGAGTATATGGATGTTCAGCGAAACTTCATCAGGCTGCTTGAGTCCGGCATTGAAATGGAGGAAGTAACGGCAAAGTTTGACCGTTTTCTTTTGACCGAGCTTGACGAAATGATGGAGCGTTGGGAAAAGTACATGACGGAACACAGCCATGAATCCGAATAACGATACCATCAGACTTTCCAAAACCAATCTTCCCATTCCCGTAGGACAAAATCTCCCTGTACCCGTTGATTCCAAGCCAAATCTGCCTGTCAAGGTGGATATATCTCCCGAAGATATGAGCAAAGCGTTACAGCTTCGGCATGAAAACCGTCTGACAGTCAAAGAACATACTTTGCCGGAAGTGGTAATACCTCTGCTTGGTGACGGTGGGCAGGAGCCGTACAAAGAACCGAACCGTCTGAATTTCGATGATGAAATCGAACCGGGCAAGCGCAGGATGCACAGTGGTGCATCGGGCCGACTGATCGGACGGGCGGTAGGTGCGGTGATTGCAACGGCAGCTATGGCGGCACACCAAAAGGTGCATGAAGTGGAGAATGAAAACTCCGCAGTCAAGGGCGCACATAAAGCGGAATTGATTACGGAACATTCTGTCCGTTCAGCCGCCAGAAACTATAACCGCAAACGGGCAAGGCAGAGACAACAGCTTCGGGACGAACCGCAGTACACAAGGCAGAAACGTAGTCAGTCATATCATGACGAATCATCGAGCCAATCCCATTCTAATTCTCATGGCGAGAAAGGAAAAGACGTAAAGCGAGAGAACCGCCGTCATCAGCAGAGAGCGCAGATCAAGAAAGAATACCAGATAGCGGCACGTTCAAAGGTGCGTGGGACTACTCCCGCAGCAAGCAAGAGTGCAAAGGCGGCGGTAGGAAAGGCAGATAAAATCAAGGAGCTTGTCAGCACATTCTTCAAAAATAACAAAGGCTTGTTTTATGTGCTTGCAGGACTTGGTTTGCTGCTTCTTCTGATGCTGATCGGTTTGGGAAGCTGTTCTTCCATGTTCGCTGGTGTATCAACGCCCATGATTACCACCACCTATCCGAGTACCGATGAGGATATATATGCTGTGGAGGATGCGTATGCGGAACTGGAAAGCGCACTTGATGAACAGGTTGGCAGGGTTCGAGAAAACTATCCCGGATACACAAGCTATAACTATGATCTGGACAATATCTCACACAATCCGTATCATCTGATCTCGTATTTCTCCGTGAAATACGGAAACTTCACCTACAATGATGTGAAAACAGAATTGCAGGAGATCTTCCGTCAGCAGTACAGTTTGTCTTTGTATTCCACAAGCGAGAGAATTGAATATACGGAAACCGTATATGAGGGCGATCCTCCCGTAGCGGTTGAGGTAGTACGGTATCGGACGATTTATCATCTGCATATCGACCTTGCCAATCATGGCTTGGATACGGTGCTTCGTTCCCGTATGACCGCCGAGGAAACAGAACTGTACGAACTCTATAATATGACCTACGGCAACCGAGGGGATTTGTTTGATTTAAGCGGTATATCATAAGAGAGGAAAACGCACATGAATGTAAAATTAAACCGTGTCATTGAGGACATCGACAAAATCGAAAAGAAGATTTCTGAATGGCAGGCACAACTCAAACAGTTAAAACAGCAGCGAAAACAGCTTGAAGATCAGGAGATTATCAAGAGTATCCGTTCCATGCAGCTTGCTGACGGAGATATGCTGAAACTGCTGTACGGCATCCAGGATGGAAGCGTGAGTTTTTCATTCGATGCCGAAGGAAATATGAAAGTGGACAGCGGCACGGAAGCTGCCGCAGAAAGTGAGGACTCCCATAATGAAAAAGTGGACTAAAGCATTGCTTCTGGTGATTGCCGTTGTGTCGGCAATTTCCATGATGAGCATGACGGCATTTGCCGCCGAGGGTGATGTGATTGACGAGAGCTTTTCCGGTGTGGAAATTCCCGCAGAGGAATTGACCGAGGGCGGCGAAACAGTCACAATGCCCGATGAAACAACCGATCCTGCGGTGACAGAGGATAATTCGGTTCCCGATGATACTGTGAAGGACGAAGCAACCGACACTGAGGACAGCACAGAGGAATCAGACAGCTCGGATAAAGCGGATGATGCCTTTTCGGTGGACGGAAACGGCGAGGTTCTTGACAACGTGGTGGACGAGAAAAGCGGTAAAGAGTTCTATACCATCACTACGGCGAACAATAATACATATTACTTGATTATTGACCATTCAAGCTCTACCAAGAATGTGTATATGCTCTCCATGATTGATGAAAACGATCTCAAAGAATTTCTGTCCGAGGAAGAACCCGAAGTTCCCGAAGATACAGGTACGCCTCCTGCGGTAGATTTTGGTGACGAGCCGAGTGGGGACGATACTCCCGATGACAGCGAACCGGAGGAACCGAAAAAGGATAATAACATTCTCAGCACGGTTCTGATTATCCTTGTTCTCGGTGCGATTGCAGGCGGCGGTTATTTCTACTTCAAGATTTATAAGCCGAAGAAGGAAGCGCAGATTTCAGACGAGGATATGGAATATGTGGATGAAGGCGTTACCATCAACGAGGATGAAGAAGCAGAAGTCGGTGAGGTAAATGCCAATACTTCCATTGACGAGCTTGCCTTTGACGATGAAGAACCGGACACTTGTGACGAGGAATAAACAGTAAACCAACCGGGGATGCGGAAAATCACTTTCGCATCCCCAACTTTTTTAGGAGGTACACAGATGATTCTTGTAATAACGGAAAAACCGAGTGTTGCGCTTGCCGTCAGTAAGGTTCTCGGTGCATATAAACGAGAGGACGGCTATTACGAGGGAAGCGGATATATCGTCAGTTGGTGTGTTGGGCATCTGGTGGAGCTTGCAAAGCCGGAGGACTATGACGAGAATTACGCAAAATGGCGTTATGCCGATCTTCCCATTCTGCCAAAAGCATGGAAAACGGTGGTATCTCCAGATACCAAAAAGCAGTTTGCCGTTCTCAAAAAGCTCATGCACCGAAAGGACGTTGAAAGTGTTGTCAACGGATGCGATGCAGGGCGTGAGGGCGAGTCTATCTTCCGTATGACTTATGAGCTTGCCGAGTGCAGAAAACCCATGCTCCGTTTGTGGGTCAGTTCTATGGAGGATAGTGCCATCCGTGACGGATTTCAGAATCTCCGACCGGGGAGCGATTATGACCGCCTTTACTGTGCGGCGCAAAGCCGTTCCAAAGCGGACTGGCTTGTAGGGATCAATGCCACAAGACTGTTTACAGTTCAGTACGGAAAGAAGCTGACCGTTGGGCGAGTGCAGACCCCCACCCTTGCCATGCTCACCGAGCGAAAAGGACTGATTGAGAATTTTACAAAGGAAGCCTACTACAAAGTACATATTGAAAAGGACGGCTTGGAGCTGACCGCCGAGGAACAGTTTGACAAGGAACGTGCGGAAGCACTTGCGGAAACCTGCAACGGCAAGGACGCCAAAATCACGGTGGCAGACTGTGTGAAGAAAAGTACCAAACCGCCGAAGCTCTACGATCTGACAACCTTGCAGAGAGAAGCAAACCGATATTATGGGTACACGGCAAAGCAGACCCTTGATTATACCCAAAAACTCTATGAAGCAAAGCTCGTTACCTATCCCCGAACCGACAGTCAATATCTGACCGAGGATATGAAAGATACAGCAAATTCCAATGTACTTGCACTCTATGAGAAGTTATCTTTTTTGGACGGCGTGGTGAGCAGTTTCCATGCGGAGCAGATGATTGACAATACCAAAGTGACCGATCACCATGCTATCATTCCCACCAAATCAAGTTTGACTGCGGATATATCCTCTCTCGGAAAAGGCGAAAAGGCAATCTATATGCTGATCGCACAGCGTATGCTTTGCGCTGCATCCGAGCCGATGGAATATCTGGAACGCACGATTACGGCAGAATGCGAAGGTACGGAGTTTTCCATCAAAGGCAAAACCATTGTGGCGAAAGGATGGGCGGCAATCGAAGAAGCCTTTACAAAAACGCTTTCCGAAAAGAAAAAGAAGAAAGACGAGGATGATACGGATATTACGCAGAACGTAGCGGCTGGCATGACAATGGATGCCGTAAATGCCTATACATCCGAACATTTCACAAGTCCTCCGAAACCTTATACTGAGGATAGCCTGCTTTCCGCTATGGAGAACGCAGGCAAAGGCGAGTTTGAGAAAGAGACGGAAAAGAAAGGTCTTGGCACACCTGCCACAAGAGCCGGTATCATTGAAAAGTTGGTAAGCGGCGGCTATGTGGAACGCAAAGGTAAACAGCTAACCGCAACCGAGGATGCCGTCAAGCTCATTTCGCTTCTTCCCGATGCGGTGAAATCCCCAACCATGACAGCGGAATGGGAAAACAAGCTCCTTCTGATGGAACGTGGCGAGGTGTCCGAGGATGCCTTTATGGAAGGTATCACGGACTTTGTAAAACAGCTTATCGCGGATTATTCTGTGGTGAAAGAACAGGACAAGCAGAGCTTCGCAGATAAACTTCGGGAGAAAGCGGCGGTAATCGGTACTTGTCCGAGGTGCGGCGGTACGGTTTCCGAGTGCAAGATCGGGTACGCCTGTGAGACAAAGGACTGTAATTTTGTTCTCTGGAAAGATAACAAATTCATGAAAAGCATCGGTCTTTCTTTCACAAAGACAGTAGCAACAGCTCTTGTCGGCAAAGGGTTCTATACGGCGAAAAACTTGGTTTCTGCCAAAACCGGAAACAAGTACAGCGCAAAAATCTTGCTTGTTGAAAATGGCGGCAAATATCCCGGTTACGATATGGAATTTATAAACGACAAGAAAAAAGGTATCGAGCGATAAGGAGGGCGTGTGTCAGAGAAAAAGTATAACATCATCTATGCAGACCCGCCTTGGCAGTATAAGGTGTATTCCGAGAAAGGTATGGGACGGAGTGCGGAAAGTCACTATCCGACTATGACCATCGAGGATATATGTGCCTTGCCTATAGAGAAACTGGCAGATCGGGATTGTGCGCTGTTTCTTTGGGTAACGATGCCTTGTCTGAAAGACGGATTCCGTGCCTTGGAAGCATGGGGATTTACCTATAAGACCATCGCTTTCGTATGGGTCAAGCAAAACAAAAAAGCAGACAGTCTCTTTTGGGGTATGGGACATTGGACGAGAAGCAACGCAGAATTTTGTATTCTTGCCACAAAGGGCAATCCCAAGCGTGTGTCTGCATCGGTTCATCAAGTTATTCTTTCCCACATAGAACGGCATAGCAAGAAACCGCAGGAAGCGAGAGATCGCATTGTTCAGCTCATGGGAGATTTACCGAGAGTAGAACTCTTCGCAAGAGAAAAATACGGCGGCTGGGATGCGTGGGGAAACGAGGTGGAATCGGATATTAACATGACGGAGGAAATAAATGGCGAGTAAGTACCAACTAATCAGTGCATTGTCGGAACGGGCGGCAGAAGATGTTACCCGATCCCCGGTGCATTGGATGGGGTATCTTGATACGGCATCCAGACTGTATCGGTATCCCTTTCACGAACAGCTTTTGATTTATGCACAACGTCCGGATGCAACGGCTTGTGCTTCTCTGGAGCTTTGGAACAACAAAATGGGTCGATGGGTCAATCGTGGTGCAAAAGGAATTGCGCTGATTGACGATTCGACAGATCTTCCGAGACTGAAATACGTGTTTGACGTTTCGGATACGCACCCTTTGGAGCGAAGCCGTGAAGTATATCTCTGGCAACTCCAAAAGGAAGATACGCAGATGCTTATGGAGCATTTGCAGGATACCTATGGTATTGACAACGTAGATAATCTTTCGGACTGTCTGTATGAGGTAGCAAGAGCAACGGTCAGCGAAAATCTGTCCGATTATATGCACAAGCTCTCCTATGCCATAGACGGCAGTTTTCTTGAGGATTTGGACGAACTGAATTTGGAAGTCCGCTTCCGTGAGCTGATGACAAACAGTTTGCACTACACCCTTGCGAAGCGGTGCGGTCTGGATACCTCGGAAATCTTTGAACCGATGGACTTCCAGAATATCTATGAGTTCAGCACCCCGATGGCACTTGCACAGCTCGGATGTGCCGTTTCCGAAACGGCAATGCCTATCCTTATGGACATCGGGCAGAAAGTGCGGACAATGGAAATGGACTCAGAAATTTCACAGAATCGTCTTGCTAAGGACTCAAATGTGGTGTATAATAACTTTACCACTCTAATGCGTGAAAGCACAGAACGAGAGCAGGACGATAACACAGAAAAAGGAGATGTGTCAGATGATGAGAATGGATTACACGAACAAAGCGAACTTTTTGATCCCGAACATTCAGATGGACGGGCAGGACAGCAGCTCTCTTGGACGCTTCGGGAGGATGCGGAAGATGTTTCTGAAGGAGAATCACAGCGGACTGTATCAGGGACTGCTGATGACCGGGAAACTGTCGGCACACCTTCTGGAGATCGACAGGACAGCGGACGAGAGACTGGAACAGTTGACGGAGAGCTTCATGGAAGCGGAGAACGTGAACGAAGCATTGAAAGCCGAAGATCAGATGGATTGGCTGCAGAGGATGAACAGCATCCGAGCGAGAGCCGAGGAAATCGTGATGAGCGAGCTGATCTACAGCTAAATACTACGCCGGATAGTGATGAGCTATCCGGTATTCTTTTGAATACCGATGTATCACTTCCCGTTGTGGACGAAGTGATCAGAATGGGCAGTAATCAGAGTAGAAGCGTACTCCGTATTGCTGCTCATTTTATGCTTAATGCGGGGGATGATGCAGAATTTCTCAAAAAGGAATACGGCTACGGAGCCAAAGGCATTGTGGAGAACGGCGTAAAATATGCCGTATGGTTTGACGAAAATGGAATGAAGTTTGCAAGGGGTAATCATGCGGAACTAAACCCCGAAGCGATTCATCTTTCGTGGGAACAGATTGCAGAGCGAACCAAGGAACTGATACACAGCGGTCAGTATGCGCCGCAGCTGATCTTGAATCAAGCCATATCCAACGAGCGAACCGAGCTTGCACAAAAGCTGTGGTATCTTCATCAAGATCGTAACGATGAGTTTTTCATGGATGACGAGTTGTTCCGAGGCGGTTTTCCTGCAAGCACAGAAAATCTGGCGGTACTTTTGGAAGATGAACAGTTTCTTTCGGATACCCTGCAGGGACTTGGCGATTTCGTCATGCGGTACGAGGAAGATCGGTCTATTCTCCGATTTCACTTTCACAAGCCGGATGAGCTTCTGCGCCGTTTGTCGGAGCTTGAAAATCCTCCGATTGATTTGCCGCTGTCAAGTATCGAGCATTTCCGTGACAACGTGGATTTTGTGACCGAGGACGAGATCGACCATTATTTTATGGGCGGCGGTGTTTACTCGGACGGAAGATTATCTACCTATTCCTATTTCATTCATGACCATACCGACAAGGAAAAAGCGGATTTTCTGAAAGATCAGCACGGAACTGGTGGCGGTTCTCATGCTCTTTGCAGAGCTGATAACAGCCATTCCAATCACGATGCCAAAGGACTGAGTTTGACTCGTGGCAGTTTTGGAGACAAGGAAGCTCCCAATGTCTTTCTGACATGGAGTAAAGCATCTGACCGAGTGGAAAACCTTATCCTTTCGGGACGGTATCTGACCGAAAAGGATTACGCAAGAATCCCCGGTTATGAGCGTTTCATCATGGCACAGCGTATCAACAGCTTCTATGCAAGACAGGAGGATAAAAGTGCGCTTGCCCTGCCCGATGGAACGGATATGTTTCATACGGTGGAAGCCATCGAAAAACAGCTTGAAAATCCCGCATGGCTTGAAAACGTAGTGTCGGATATGTCCTCTGTTATTGGAGATATACACGAAACGGACGAGCGATATGAGAGGATGCAGAGCTTGTATGCGGATGTTGTGTCTTATAAAAACGGCACATTCTCTCTGTTCATGCCCTCCCGAAGTGTCTATGCGGAAGCACAGAAACGAGGAACGGAACTGTACGTTCCCATCCGAGAGGAAGTGCAGACAGAAAAAGTCCCCGTTTATCACTACGAAGTGGGTGACAGCGCATTCATTCATGGCTTGGAGCTTGAAATTGACGGTATCTATCCCGAAACGGTGATGCTCCGTGACAAGTCCTTTCCTCTGATGTCCTACAGCTATGACCCACTGCAGTTTGAAACCTTTCTCCGTGATAATCCTCTCAATGACCACATGATCGTGGAATGGGTAGAGCGAACTGTCGAGATTGCAAAGGAAACCGAGACGGAAATAACCGAACCGGAAGTAGCTGAGGCAGACGAGGAAACACAGACAGAGACTCCAAAAGAGTTGTCGGTGCTGGATGCCGCAAGTGAAGCCAAGTATGAGCAAATCCGTGAACAGTATCAGGTGTCTGTGCTTGTAGGGTTTGAGCATGACGGAAACATTGAGTTTTACGGCGAGGATGCAAAGACCGTTTCCGAGCTTCTTGGGCGCAAGCTCCTGGATAAACAGCTTGAAAGTGGCGAGAGTATTCCTGTAACGGGATTTCCTGCAGATCAGTGGGTACATTACGGCAAGCAGATTTGGTCGCACGGTCAGAACCTTGTGCTGATGGGCGAGGGCGAGAACGGCACACATCAGCTCATCAATGAGTACAAAGCCAAAGACTACATCCCCGTAGGAATGAAGCTGACCATTGATGACAGACAGTTTCAGATTGATGCGGTGGACTACCAAAGTGGAAAAGTCAGCCTGCGTGATCTCACGTTCCAGAACGAGACGGGATTTCCGATTTTCCGAAGTGAAAGCACGGCGTATGTCCGTTCCTTTGTGGAAGAACAACAGTGGGACAATGTTGAGAGCATCGAGCAAGAAATAAAGGGAGAAATAACAACCGATGCTCCCGACAGATATTCCATCCGTCTGCATCCAAACGAGGGCGGTATTACGGGCATATGGGATGCTGCTCTTGATCGGTTCTATGAGGAAGGCGGTCAAGTCCTTCGATTTGCAGAACAGAATAATGCGATTGAATACCTTGCCAATATTCAGCGCACCAAGGGCATGGAGCCAACAGAACCGATCTTCACAACACCTACGGGAAAGGTTTATCACATCGGAGACAACCTTACTTCCAAGGCGGTTGAAAACCAAGAAACCCTTATGGTGCTTGAACGGGTGGATGAGGACGATGTTTGGTACACCTTGCCGAGCGTACCCGAACAGGAAGCGGTAAATATTGACCGAACCGCCTTTGAACGCTATCTGGACACGGGGTTTTTCTTTGTTACAGATAAGGGTGAGCCGATCAGAAACATTCAAGTGGAACAAGGAGAGGAAGAACAGAACCCCACATTCCAAACAGAAACGGTTGCGGTTTACCCCGGCGAGAAAAATAATCTCCCTTATGATGTAGTCATTCAGACCATCCGTACAGAACCCGAACCTCCGAAGCACGAAAAAACAAACTTCCACATTGAGGATATGGATTTGGGTGCAGGTGGTCCGAAAGCAAAATTCCGTATGAACATGGATGCCATCAATCTTCTGAAAGAATTGGAGTTTGACGGCAGAATGGCAACACCCGAAGAACAGGAGGTATTATCGAAATATGTCGGTTGGGGTGGTCTTGCCGATGCCTTTGATGAAAGCAAGGAAGCATGGGCAGAGGAATTTAAGGAGCTGTATGTAACGCTTACCCCCGAAGAATACTCTGCGGCAAAGGCAACCACTCTGAACGCACATTATACCTCTCCTACGGTGATACAGGCGATGTACGATGCTCTCAGACAGATGGGATTTGAGGGCGGCAATATCCTGGAGCCGTCAATGGGTATCGGTAACTTCTTCGGTATGCTGCCGGATGAAATGCAGAACAGCCGTCTGTACGGCGTGGAGCTTGACAGTATCACGGGAAGAATCGCAAAACAGCTTTATCAGAAAGCGGACATTACGGTGGACGGATTCCAGAAAACCGCCTATCCCAATGACTTCTTTGACGTGGTGATCGGCAACGTGCCGTTTGGAAATTACGGTGTGGCAGACAAAAAGTATGACAGACACCATTTCCAGATACACGATTATTTCCTTGCGAAATCCATTGACCAGGTACGCCCCGGCGGTGTGGTAGCGGTTATCACTTCTTCGGGAACAATGGATAAGCAAAATTCCTCTGCAAGAGAATACCTTGCGGAACGAGCCGACCTGCTCGGAGCAATCCGACTGCCCAACAATGCATTCCGCAGAAATGCAGGAACGGACGTGGTTGCGGATATTCTGTTTCTTCAGAAACGGGAAACACCCGGACTTCCCGATGCCGAGTGGACGAAGCTCGGTAAGTCTGTCGAAGGTTATACCATCAATCAGTATTTTGCATCGCATCCCGAAATGGTGCTGGGTACACTTTCCGAGGAAAGCACACAGTACGGAAAAATGGAATGTACCGTCAAGCCAATCGAGGGTGCTGACCTTGCACAGCAGTTAAAGGAAGCGATCTCCAATATTCACGGACGAATCGAAAAGGCACAGGTGCAGGACACCGATCTGGAAGCGGAGCCTGTAACCATTCCCGCCGACCCGAAGGTAATGTATCAGAACTATCTTGATATTAAGGCAGAAAATGCCGACAGAATTGTTCTGTATCAGGTTGGAGATTTCTTTGAAGCATTCAATGCAGATGCAGAAACACTTGCAAAAGATTTGGAGTTGATGCTTACAAGCCGTCCGATCAGCGAGACGGAACGTGTTCCGCTTGTGGGTCTGCCAAAGCACAATCTGGAAAACTACGTTGAAAAGCTCCAAACACAAGGACACAAAATCACGATTGCGGCACTTGACGAGGGAGAACGTAGGGTGTATCAAATGGCTTCTCCGCAGAGTGAAGAACCTGCTATTCCTTTAACTTCCGAAAACGCAGAACCGTCTCAAGCTCTCAACGGATACAGCCGAAAAGACGTTGAGGAAATGGTGCTGTTTTCTGCTCAGTCGGAACTTGAAGAAATGGGACTTTCCGAGAGCGTAAAACTGCTTGGTGCGAGAGTGTACGGAAGCCGTACCAGAGACGGACTGTTTGAGGAACCATCCGATATTGATGTGGTGCTTTCCTTTGATGCGCCGAATGGCGTGTTGTACGAGGACACCTTTTTCAATGCCATTAACGGCAATCATCTGGAAATCGGTGGTCTGTCCGTTGACGTAAATCCGATCTCCCTGCAGGAAACAGGAACATTGGAGGACTACATGACCCGTGCCGAAGCCTACCTTGACCGCAAAGAGCTTCACAAGGCAGTGTATGCACATTTGGCGAACTCTACAGACCGAGAAGCCGATGTTCTGCAGGCGGCAAAAAATACGTTTCCCGAAGCAAAGGGAGATACCTTGCAGGAGGTTTTACAGAGTGCGGCAATCCCGAAGCTGCGTGAGAAAGCCGAGGTTATGGAAGGTATTGAAGTATTCGGACATGAGGGCGTATTTACCAATGGGCGAGTCAACAAAAAAGACTTGCCGGAGGGACTGTTTGCCTATGATCTGCGTGGTTCCGATGATGACCCCGGACAGTTTGTAACGATTGAGCCGTTTGTTATGGTCAACCATGCAGGTACGGTAGTCTTATCCGAGAAGCTGGACTTTGGAGAAAAGGACAGATTGGAGCTTGGCGAGGATTGGACGTTCTCCGGCGAAGCAGGTATGACGTTGGAGAGCTTCTATGACAAGGTTGCTCCCGGCAAAGGTGAATCGGTATATGCAAAGGATGCGGCAGACATAGTGGAAAAGGCGGTTGCTTTTTACGGAAGCGAAACAAAGCTGTTTGACTATCTTGGGGATGACAGAGAAACGATTCTGGCTGATCTGGTGGAGCAGTTAAATCACGGTTTTGTTGCGTACATGGATGAAAAGAGATTGACCGCAGAGACGGAAATCACCGAAGCAGAAGAACCAACGAAACCCACAATCGTTCCTTTGAGCAATCTCACATTTGCGGAAGCCAAAGCAAAAGGCGAAGTGGATTCTTGGAGAGCAAGCAAAAAGGAAACAGAAGCGTGTGCCGATCAGTTTGATGCGGAATTTGGTATGGCGTATCACGAAAGACGGATGCCAGAGTTCCTTGCGGAAATGGCTGATAAGTATGGCATGGATCGCTGTAAAATCGTACTTGCAAGCACCATTCAGCTTGCCGATCACGATGGCAGATATTATCCGAGTACCAAAGCGGATGCGGCAAAAGTGAAAATCCCCGGTGCAAATGCCGAGGATTATTCTAAAGATATTCGCATGAACTATCGTGTCAACTGTCATCCCGTAATGGTTAATTCCGCTTTTCGGGAACTGCAGAAAATGGAGCGAGAACAAACCCAAACAAAAACCAAAGAGCCTGCAGCAGCCGAGCATGACAGCAAAGTTCCAAAAGCGTTCGTGCTTTCCAGACTGCAGGATAAGCAGAAACAAGTATCACAAAATAAGACAAGTCCTGCGAGAACCGAGGACAAGAAACGAGGTGTTGAATTTTGATGAATAACGTAGAAATGATAAACTTAATGTGTATTTTCGGTCATTCGTCCAAAGCGGTATTGATTGCTGACATGAAAGCATCCTTACCGTATATTGACGATTCCGACATGGCAAGGCTTATGGAAGAAACGATTAAAGTGCTTGAGTCTATGACCGAGGAAGAATATGCTGAAATCGTTTTTGAGCCTGCGATGGACGAAGATGAAGTGTGGGAAGTGAAAGAGGTTGAACTACTCTGAAACCGCCGCATAACGGCTATATAGGGCGAGAATAACATAAACCACCTCCGTATAACCCTCATACAAAAAACGTTGTGTGAGGGTTATACGGCTTCTCTGATGTGTGGCAGAACCACAAGAAAGGATAACTATGGCTAACAACAGTTTTGATATTTACCAACTGAAAAACAATGAGACAACACGTGATCTCCGCTTTGAGAGAATGGAGTTTCTGAAGAAAAAAGGAATTGCAGTGGATAAGGAAAACTACGATCTGATCTACCATGCGCCGCTTGACAAAAAGGATACCTTGGACAGTATCTATGAAAGGTTCAATCTTTACCATCCCTCAGACTTCCGAGGACATTCTTTGAGTGTTAGCGATGTTGTGGTGTTCCATAAGGACGGCGTAGATACTGCCTACTATGTGGATAGCTACGGCTTTACCGAAGTGCCGGAGTTTCTGCAGGTGCAGATTAAGGAACAGCTCATTACCATGCAGACCGACCATATCTCCGTCAGACAGCATTTCGGAACGTGGTATCCGATTGACCAGGCAGAGATTGACGGCAAGATGTACTTTCTCTTGGAGCATGAGGAATACGGAGATGAAGCTGCCAATATCATCGTAGATGAAAAAGGCATCCTCTATGCACAGGATGTATATGACGGCTTCTCACCGGAAATCATGGATATGCTTCATTTGATTGCAACCCCGATTGGTGTGATGCCCGATCCGTCTGTTTCTATGGAGGACATGGAAAAGTACGGCTATACATATTTTGGTATGGTGCCGATGGGAGCAGAAGCGGCAAGCGAACATTTCAAGCAAGGCGGCATGATGGTGTATGCGCTTCATCCGGACGGAACAGAATCGGTTGTTGAAAACGCAAAGCAGTTTGACCGTCATGTGGAAAATGGCGGCTTGTTTGCCGTTGACAAAGAGGACTGGATGAAGTATTTGGAGAATGGAGAGTTTCTGCGAACAACGGAAATCTCCACCGAGCAGAACTACAACATGATTGACGGCAGACGCAACAATATGGAACCGCACAAAAAGGAAAAGCCAAGCAAAGAGAAAGAATCTCTGCTTGGCAGACTGAAAGAGAAACAGCAGTTTTTGATTGCAAACGCACGGAAAGAAGATAAGGAAAAACGTGCCGAGCGAGATCTGCCGTAAATAACTGTGGGGATAGGATGATGCGAGAGCGCATTGTCCTGTCCCCGTTTTTTGTGTTTTGAAAGAAAAGAAAGATGAACATTCTGTGATTTTTCAAAATATCACTTGCAAAACTATAGCGAGTGTGCTATAATATTGATATATGCTGATAGAATGGAGAAATGTAACCATGACTTTATCTGAAGCAATCAAAAAAATTCGTAAAGAACGATTTTTAAGCCAAGAAGAATTTGCAAAAGATATAGGTGTTGCTTTTTCGACTGTAAACCGATGGGAAAACGGAAAAGCTCAGCCGAGTTATAAGGCGATGAAAACATTGAATGATTATTGTAAACGCTACTCAATAGATATTTCGATTGCCGATACTGAATAGGAGGAAAAACACAATGGGATTACCTACTAACATAAAGACTCTACTTTCGGGTAATGTTGTAGAGTGGGCAAGGATTGAATTTAAGGAAACTTGGGATGCCGAAGCATCGCTGAAAACAATCTGCGCTTTTGCTAATGATATTGATAACTGGGGTGGCGGTTATTTGGTCATCGGTGTCGAGGACAAAGATGGCAAGCCTACAAATTTGAAGGGCGTACCTGCTGAAAAGATTGATTCCTATCTGAAAGACTTACTCAATAAGTGTAAGCAAATTCAGCCGGAATATATGCCGATCACAGAAGTGGTAGATTACAAGGAAAAGAAGTTCATCATTGTTTGGGCTCCCGGTGGAATTATTCGTCCGTATTCATCGCCCAAGACAATGGCAAAGGGAGATAAAGAGCGAGTATATTGGATTCGTAAAATGGCAAGTACGATTGCTCCAACCGAGGAAGAAAAGCGAGACTTGTACAACCTTGCAAATAATGTCCCCTTTGATGATCGCATCAATCATGAAGCAGATATTACCGATCTCAATATCACTTTGATACAAAGTTATTTGAAGGAAGTCGGCAGTTCTCTCTATGAAGAATCTAAAACAATGGAGTTTTTAGATTTGTGTAAGAGCATGAATATTGTGAATACACTTCCTGAATATACAAAGCCGAAAAATGTGGGATTGATGTTTTTCTGTTTAGACCCACAGAGGTTCTTTCCATATGCACAGATTGATGTTGTTCAGTTCCCAGACGGATTGGGCGGCGATACGATTATCGAAAAAATCTTCAAGGGACCGCTTCATCAGCAACTCCGAGAAGCACTATTGTATATTAGCAACACGATTGTTCAGGAGCGTGTTCAGAAATTGCCCGATGTTGCCGAAGCTAAAAGGTTTTTCAATTATCCCTATGAAGCAATAGAAGAAGCTCTTGCAAATGCTGTTTACCATAAGGGATACAATGAAAGAGAACCGATTGAGGTTCGTGTGCTTCCGGATAGAATTGAAATTGTTAGCCATCCCGGTGCAGATCGTTCCATTACAATGGATGGATTAAAAAATTAACGTGTATTTAACCGTCGTTATCGTAATCGTCGCATTGGCGAATTTTTGAAAGAGTTGCATTTAACAGAAGGTCGAAATACGGGCTTTGGCAAAATTCTTCGTGCGCTTGAAAAGAACGGATCACCTAAGCCTCTTTTTGAGACTGATGACGAGAGAACTTCCTTTGCCGCAACGATATTTATTCATCCTGGATTTATTGCCGGTGGCAATGATTTTGGCAACAATAATGGCAATGATTCTGGCAATGAAAATCAGAGTGACAATGCGGAACGCATACTGAAGATAATGAAAGAGACTCCGCATGCTACAATAGATCAAATCGTTTCTGTTACAGGTATTTCCAAGCGAACAGTTAGCAGAATAATTAAAGAATTAAAAGGAAAAGATATTATTCGCCGTGAGGGAACTAAAAACGGGACGTGGATAGTGTTACAATAAGTAGCGATTGCGGGAGGAAAGTTATTCTTCCCGCGATTTTTTAGATATTTAGATATATAGTTGTGAGAGGTGGGCAATGATAAATAATATAATGTTTTATAATCCGAAAAACAGAGATATAAGTTTGTCTATTTCGGAAATCTTTGGAGATGAACAAGAATCTGTGGCGAAAAAACTAAAGGAAATGGATAACGCACATGGATTTATTCCCAAAAAATCATGTTACGCAAACTCATATGATAATGACGATTACTTGTTTGTGGCAGACATGCTTCAGGATATTCGGGAACTACACAAGACGATATATTTCGACCCGAACAAACAAGAATGGATTAAAGGTAATCGGGAACTTCCGTATATTCATCTTGATTTTATGGAAGGAGGTTCTTTTGAGTATGACAAAGACGGAAACTGTGTACCAAGCGACAAGAGCTTGAATATGGGTGTTGGTAAACCCAACGAAGATGGTTCACATATATTGAGTTTTAACTATTATTGGTTAAGACGATATTTGAGATTTTTGCAAATAATATTTGATGATAACGAGGATGAAGTGTTTGATTTGTCGGGCGTTCCAGCTCAAAAGAATGAGTATAAGACAAAACAAGAAATGTTGGCTACGGTTGCATCACTTCAGAGTTTGGGATTGCAAGAACAGGCTGAGTGTTTGAAAATATATATCAATAGTTTTTCAGATGATACAGTTGTTGCTCCGATTCTTACACATATGAATATCGGAGGAAACAAGAAATACGTATGGGGCTTATTAGACGAAAGCGGTACGAAATTTAGAATCCCGATGAAAAAAACGATTTATAATACCTCTGGATTTGCGTCTCTCTTTTACGATCGAACCTCTCTTGTTTCAGAACTATTTGTTAATTCACTTAAAATGATCCTCGCGCATGAAACTGCTCATGTAGCAAGAGGGCATTGGCTGCTTAGACAAAATGAACCAGAATATTCCCAGAGCCGTAATGTTATGATGAATTGTGAGATCAATGCAGATTGGACAGCGGTTTATTGGCTATTGAATGAGTTGTTGTACGATACTGTAGATGGAAATCCACATTCTCGCGTGATAGCGTACCAAAGAAGTACACTGATATATTTATGGGCAGTAAGAGTTTTTGCAGCATATCTCAGTTTAAGTTGGTTTTCACGCAATGAAGATAGAGAGTGGTCAGAAGATACATTGAAAGACTTCCTGACCAATGAAAAAGCTACGCATCCAATATATCAATTTAGGCTTTACTGTATGCTAAGCAAAGTAAGAGCGCAGTTAGACCATATGGGAGAAATCAGTGAACACGAATCTCATATCTTGTTAACCGCAGATAATTATCCTATTGATAAAAGTGTTTATGCTGAGGTTTGGAAAAAAGCGTGTGATATGATTTTTTCTTTTGAATACGCTTTTCGAGCTTGTTGGAATGAAGATGAGAGAGGACCAATAGATAAAATTTTTGATGGACTACACATAATAAACGGCGTCGATCATGGAGATGAAAAAATGCCATTCTATATGTGTTATATGGAGGAAGCACAGAAGGAATTGGAAACATATGAATTACAATGGGATGAAATTCTTGAAAAATTGCGATCATATGGTATGTATTATAGAATGTAATTTATAAATCAAAAAATGCTTCTGGAAAACGATAGCGGAGAAGGAGATGCCTATACGGTATCGTCCTTCTCCGCTGTTTTTCTTTTTAGCCAAGACCCTTATCAACTGTATGTGTCGTTTTGCGATCATCGTCCAGACCAAGCATTTTGCGAACATTGGTGTAAATCGTCTGTAAGTCTCTCTGCTCGGTACGGGCATTCTGGTATGCTTCGTATTCTGCGTTTTTCGCAGTAACCAAGCTGTCCTTTTCTTCTTTCAAGGACTTCATGCTCGGCAGCTTTTGACCGCCGGACATTTCTCGGAGAGTATCACGGGCAGTCTCGTACAGCGTAATTTCTGCACGGTGCTTTTCGTAAAATTCCTCGGATTTTTTACTTTGGCGGTATTCGGTGTAAACGTCCTTATTGGAAAAGAACTGACCTGTCAAACGTATCTGCTTGTTGACATCGTTCAGTCTGCTCTCGGTGGCTTTCAGCTTGTTTCGTGCGGCAGATGCTTTTGCCTTTGCATCGTTTAAGGCAGTCTCCAATTCCTCTATGGAACCGTAACCGTGTCTCTGCACAAAGGCATAGGTTTGTGCCATTTGCTGCAGATTGGTGATCTTGACCTTTTGTGCATAAGCTCGGCTTTGCTGTGCTTTGATGCAGTTCTCCAAGTCCACAAGAAGCCGTACTCCGGATGCGGTGTATTTCGGGTTCTGCGGAATATCTTCGGTCTGCTTTGAAGCAGTAAATGTGCTCTGTGCCTTGTCTGCCTTTTTCTCACGATGGATACCCTTTGCATTATCCGCAAACAGGGAAAGCAGATAATCTCTGTCATAGGCGGCTCCAAGCATTCTTGCGGAGATCGGCTTTTCACGATCCGGCAGTTTGTAGCTGAAACGTCCTCGCTTATCACGGACAGAAATGCCGTGTTCATCCATGAGCAGCTTTTCAAATTCTGCAAAGGATTTGGACTTGGCGGCAATCTCGGAGATTTGTTTTCGGAGGATTTCTTTCTGCGTTTCAAACTTCGTTGTGCGTGGCGTAAGTCCTGCTTCGGCAATCTCCGCATTTCGTTTATCGAGCTTTTCTTGTCCTCGCCGTTCTGCCCAATACTCCTGCTCGGTGACTTTATCCAAAGCAGGGTTCAGCAGATCGACTTGGTAGAGCTGACGTTTCTGGCACATGGTCATCACTTGTTGTTTGAGATATTTCAAATAATCGTTTGTCAAGTGATGCTTGTTTCCCGCCTTGCTGTCGCAGAGCCGTTCCATGAAATCCTGCCGTTCCACATCAACAGCACGGACACTATTGATAACGATATGGACATGAATGTTGCCGGAACCGTTATGCCCATCAACGTGGGTACAGACCAATGCTTGATGTCCCGGAAAGTTCTGTGAAGCAAATTCCATTCCCATGCGCTGTGCCTCTTTTGCGGTCAGTCCATTTTCCTCTTTGTCTCTTGGGTCGAAGCTGAGGATATAGTGATGGGATTTGATTTCGCCCTTTTTCTCGTTCTTGTGGTATTTTGCATTTGTCTTTTTGCAGGCACGGGCAAAACCTTCGGGTTTACACAAAATTCCGTCCATGTAGTATTCCTCTCGGAGCAGAGGACGGTTGTTTTCATCAAGTATGGGTTTCTGTGTAAACTCATTATGCTGATAAACGAGATATTGAAACGCAGCTCGGTAGTCCGCATTTTTACTCGCTATGTGTTTCAATACTGCCATAGGATGTATCACTTTCTATTTGGTCAAGCACTTCGCTCATATCATAAATCTGTCGGATGGCTTCACGGATTTCTTTCACAATTTCCGGTGTGGAAGAACCGCCTTGATTGAAAAATCGTGTAATCTGATTGAGATTATTTCCGACACGGGATAGCTGGGCGATCAGCTTATCTATCTTCTCATCGTTTCGGACGATGTTACACCTGATGGGGTGTCTGCCTTCGGTGACGACCTTTCGCACATAGACGGCAGGCGGTAAACCCATCAAACGAGCGTACTCGCAAACAATTTCATACTGTGTGTCTGTCAGACGGAGCATGATAAGGTTTTTGACCTTTTGCTCCGTCTCTTTTTTTGGTCTTGCCATAAAAGTCCCTCCATAAGTGATACTGCGGTATCACGGTGCGACCATTTTTCAAAAATGGAAGCCGACACACAGTATGAATTGATACGAGGGTATGGGGAGCGTAATCCCCATCAAGTTGCCTCAGTTGGCATAAGGAAAATCGCAAGATTTGAATTATGAGTAACTGTAGGCGAAACTTGCTCTCCCAAGTATGAGATAAAATTCCCTCTACTCTTTAGCCGTTCTTCGGGGTTCATGGCTACCCGATTTCGCAAAATCGGGATAGTCACGGGATAAAGCGTAGAACGGAACGGCAAGGGGAAAGGAGGCGCAGACGGATCGCACCTTGCCGAGACGCCGCATAAGCCATTTTCAAATGGCGTTGCGGACAGCGGGAACAAAAATTTTTGAAAATTTTTTCGTTCCTACCTTGCAAAAGCCGTTTCCACGATGGGTTAGGTGAAAACCTAAACAAAGTGAGGAACTGCTTATGAAGAAAGAAACCCCGAAAAGAAAATTCACCGGAGAGGAAATTGCAAAAATGAAAGAGGTTGATATTCGCACCGTAGATCGGAAAAGGCTGGTTGACATCAAGGATGTAAAGATCAACACAGATCTTCCCGACACGGAACGCATGATGGATTTTGTACAGCAGATCGGCAATCCGTACTGCTATCTCTGCAACGGCATGGTGGTAAAAACACGATTTGTCGGAAAGCAGAGCTTGGAGGATTGCATCAAAGCAACCATGTTCGCAGAAAACGATAATTGAATCTTTTTTGTGAACAGACGAATTTTTTGTAAAAACCTATGGCATAAATCGAGGAAATGTGTTATAATATCGGTGGGTCAAAATAATATCAAGTTGCATCACGCATCTTGTGCAATCAAAGAAGCCATTGATTTCTTGGTTTACTATGCCATAGGGCAGTAAATTAGGAGGTCAGTGGCTTTATGTTTTTTTATAAGGAAAACGAAGTAAAGGCGGCAAGCTACAGCCGTCTGTCCCGTGAAGATGGGGACAAAATGGAAAGCGACAGCATCCGCAACCAAAAGGATTTGATTGCAGACTATGCCGCACAAAGAGGTATCCGTATCGTGTCCGAGTACACGGATGACGGATACAGCGGAACGAATTTTGATCGTCCGAATTTTCAGCGGATGATGGAAGATGTAAAAAAGAAGAAAATCAACTGTATCATCGTTAAGGACTTATCCCGTCTTGGACGAAATTACATTGAAACAGGAAGATACCTTGAAAAGATTTTTCCGTTTCTCGGTGTTCGCTTCATAGCGATCAATGACCATTATGACAGCGCAGACGAATCCGGCGATGCAGATCAGATCGTCATTCCGTTTAAGAACCTGATTAACGATGCTTACTGCAGAGATATTTCTATTAAAATCCGCAGTCAGCTTGATGTAAAAAGAAAGAACGGAAAGTTTATCGGCAGTTTTGCCGCTTACGGGTATCTCAAAGACCCCAATGACAAAAACCACCTTATCATTGATGAAGCAGCCGCAGAAATTGTGAGAACGATTTTCGGACTGAAGCTCAACGGATTTTCTGCACAGCGGATCAGCGAGAGACTGGAAGAAATGCAGGTTGCGCCACCTCTTGAATACAAGAGAATGTGCGGTTTCAATTTCAACAGCGGTTTCCGTTCCGGCAGAAAGCCGAAGTGGTCGATTGTCACGGTCAACCGTATTTTAAGAAACGAGCTTTACATCGGAACGATGGTACAGGGCAAAAACCGTAAAATCAATTACAAGGTCAAGCAGTCCAGACCCGTTGATGAAGCAAGCTGGATACGGGTGCAGGAAACACACGAAGCAATCATCCCAAAACCGATTTTCGAGATCGTACAGAGATTGACCGAACTGGACACCAGAACCGCCCCTGCTTCGGACAGTGTTTATACCTTGTCGGGATTTCTCCGTTGCGGTGATTGCGGTCAGAATATGATTCGCCGCACGGTTGTCAAAAAAGACAAACCTTACAATTACTATTATTGCTCTACATACAAGCGTGGTGATGGATGCACTTCTCACAATATCAGCGAAGCAAAGCTCATGACAAACGTGCTTGCGGTGGTTCAGCACCAGATCAGATTGCTTGTAGAAGCCGACAGAATTTTGTCTGCAATAGATGAACTTCCGACACAGCAGCTTGGCGTGAAAAGTGTAGAGACGCAGATTGCGGCACTTGAAGCGGAGATTGAGCGATACAAGGATTTGAAATCAAAGGTATATAAGGATATGACGGACGGTATTGTAAGCCGTGACGAATTTAAGGACATCAACACCAGATTTACCGATAAGATCAATTCCGCAAAGACAGCGCAGGAGGAATTGATTGCTAAACGGGAAAAGCTCTTGTCCCGTGAAAACACCAGCCGTCCCTGGATGGAAACATTCAGAGAATATCGGAACGTCAGCGAACTGGATCGTAAATTGATTGCTTCTTTGATCGCAAGTATTGTGGTGTACGATACCGACACGGTAGAAATCCATTTTCACTATGAGGATGAAATTCAGGAAATGCTTGAAATGGCATCTTCTCTATGTGAAGAATTTGCAGAAAGAGAGGTTGAGGTAGTATGAGATGTGCGAGTTATGCAAGATATGTTTCCTGTGTACCGGAAAAGAATATTCCGTCCGATATTATCCGTCAGCAGAATGATAGAATCCAAAAGTATATCAAACAGCATGGCTGGGAGCTTGTACAGAAGTACGCAGACCGAAAACAAGATACCGAAGCCGATGATGCTTTCCGCACGATGCAGAACGATGGTGTCAGCCGTAAATTCGATATGGTTGTGGTCGATTCGCTTTTGCGTTGCGGTTCCAATGTTTCTTATGCAGAAGATGTCCTGTTAAAGAGCTTCTTACCTGCAGGCATCCATTTTGCCGTAGTTGAGGATAACGTGTGTAGTCTGACTTTGACCTATGAGGAAGCGGCGGCATATTTCAAGAAAAAGCGTAATGCCTATATCGGAGGTGTGCTGTACAGCAGAACCAGAGCAGAACAGGCACAGGGGTATCTTTCCGTACACGATGAAAAGTATGGGTATCTGCTGAACGAGGAACGAAAAGGTTTTGTCATTGATGAGGAAGTTGTACCGATTATTCGTAAGATCTTCCACATGGTTGCCGATGATAAGAAACTTTTCAGAGAGGTAGCCGATTACCTTAACGAGAATAAAATCGATTCTCCGATGATGCACCTTGTCCGTGTCAGTCAAAAGAAACGTGGTGAGGTTAAATCCCATTGGTCGCCCGGCTCGGTAAAGCGTGTCATTGATAACACGGCATATATCGGGTATTGGTACAAGATCATGGATGGCGAGAGAACCAGAATCGAAACGCCGCCTATTATCGAAAAAGAACTGTTTGACCGTGCCGCCGAAGTTGTTGAGAGCAGAAGTGCCGTGCAGAAAAACCATCCACCTGTGATGAAATCTGACAATGCGTTTATCAAGCAGATATTCGATAAGACAACGGGCGCAGCCGTAGTGTGCAGATTGCACCGTACAGAGAATCCTTATCAAACATTCGGCATGGATTTCTGGCAGAGAAAAACAATCCGCTATGATTATGTCATGGAGCAAACTGTCGAGCAGCTTCGCATGGAACAGCGAAAGATTGAGCTTGCAAAAGAATGGGTTGCATCGGATGCAGGTCAGTCTGAAAAGCAGAGAAGAAAAGCGATATTTTCTGAACAGGCAAGAACGCTTTTTGAGGAAATGGCAGAGCTTGAAAAGGTACATCTGCACTATTACTGCATGAGCGAAGCGGGAGAGATAACCGAGGAAGAATACAGACAGTATCGGGAGCAGATCAATGCCGAACTTATCGAAAAAGAAGCGGCATTCAAAAGTCTTATGACGCAGGTGGACGAGCTGGAGCTGGCGTTCAGCAATCGTAATCCCTGGATGGTATTCTACGGGAACATAAAAATTCCCGATAAGCTGACCAAAGAGGAAATCCGAAAATGGATTGATAAGGTTCTGATTGAGAATTTGGAAACTGTGGAATTGGTTCTGCCAATCAAGCATACACGATGGCGGGATATGCTTCCCATACAAGAAACGGAGGTGTAGTAATGGCACGAAAAAGCAGACGAGCGCAGAACGAAACTGCGGTGAGTACGGCTGTGATAGCCAATATACAAGCAAAGAAGAAAGAAAACCTACTCAGAACTGCGGCATACGGCAGATTGTCGGTTGAGAATGAGACAGATGAATCTCTGCAAACGCAGATGTCCATGCTGTATCAATTTATAGATGAGCATGAGGATTTACAGTTTGAGGACAGCTACTCTGACAACGGCTATTCGGGAACGAATTTTGACAGACCGGAGTTTGTCCGTTTGATGGATGATGTGCGAAGCGGCAAAATCGAATGTATCGTAGTCAAGGATTTATCCCGTTTCGGACGTGATTATCTGGAAACCGGTTATTACATTGAAACGCTGTTTCCGCATCTGAATGTACGCTTTATCGCCGTGACAGACGATTTTGACAGCATCCGAGAAGAAGATCGGAGCAGTCTTGCCGTGCCGATCAAGAACATGGTAAATGCCATGTACGCAAAGGATATATCCAAGAAAATCTGTGTTTCCAGAGAGGTTATAAAGAACAAAGAAGATTCTATGCCTATGGGTACAGCACCTTTTGGTTATGACCATTCCGAGGATAAAAAGAGGTTTGTGATTGACGAAGAAAACGCACCGACTGTCAGAGCCATATTCGCATGGTCAAGACTTGGCGTGTCTGTAAAGGAGATCGGTAAACGCTTGGATTTGATCGGTGCTATGACACCGGGACAAAGCAGAAATCAGAAAGTAGGCAAAGAGGTAAAGCCCGCAGAGTGGAGAGCAGATACCGTTTATAAAATCCTCTCCCATCCCGGATATGTAGGTGATGTGTGTGTCGGCAGAATCAAGCAAGCTCTTTATAAGGCTGAAAAATGTCATCGAACCTCTCCCGATGAATGGACGGTACATCAAAACGTACATGAACCGCTTGTTACCAGAGAGGACAGGGAGCAAATTATTCAGACCATGAAAGCGAACAACATGAAAAAATACAGCGAAACCGATTACCATAAGGAACAGAGAGAAAAGATACAAGATCAGTTTTCGGGTATGATTCATTGTGCCGAGTGTGGTCGCAATATGTACTATGTTCGCTATCTGCACGACTACAAAACCTTGAAAAAGACCGGAGGGCAATATCTTTGTCCGCAGAACGGCGGTAAGGCTGCCTGCGGTGGTCGAGTGGTTCATGAGGATTTCTTGAAAATCTTTATTATGGATCAAATCCATCTGCTGATTAAGGGAATGTGTGACCGTAAGAAAATGCTGGACATGGTGAATACCTCCCAGGGCGGTAAAAATGCGTTGCTTTCCGCAAAGAAGAAAATGCTTGCCCTGCAGGTCAAGATTTCCGAAACCGAAGAACGTCAGCATAAACTGTATGAGGATTACGCAGACGGAATTTTGGACGCAGAGGATTATCAGAATATCAAGGAGCAGTATGTCGCAGACGCACAGCGAATGCAGGACGAGCTTGCAGGACTGGAGGTAAAGCGGAAAAGACTTGAAAAGACGATTGATGATTATTCCAAGATCGTAAAGCATCTGGAACAGTATCTTGATAACCGAGAGTTTAATCCGGAGCTTGTACATGAGCTTGTTGAGCGAGTTTCAATCAGTAACACAGACGGATATGAGATTACGTTCAAGTGTGAGGATGTGTATAAACGAGTAATAGAAATGATGGAAGGGGGCGAGTGTGAATGAGTGCGGCTTTGGCTTTTTATCTCCGTTTGTCGATGGCAGACGGTGATCTCGGAAAAGACAATAAGGATGAAAGCAACAGCATTGAGAACCAACGTGAGCTGCTGCAGAGCTTTGTGGAGAACAAAGAGGAATTTACGGATGAAGTCTTTGAGTACATAGATGACGGCTATACAGGTACGAACTTCAACCGTCCGGCATTTCGGCGCATGATCGAAGATGCGAAAAAAGGACGGATACATACCATTCTGGTCAAAGACCTCTCCCGTCTCGGCAGAGATTATATCGGCGTTGGCGATTATCTGGAACAGATATTTCCGGTTCTCGGAGTGCGTTTTATCGCAGTCAATTCCAACTACGATAGCAACCGATATATCGGTAAAACGATGGGACTGGATATGGCAGTCAGCAACCTTGTCAATTCTCTGTACAGCCGTGATATATCCAAGAAAGTAAAATCTGGTTTCCGTGCAAGATGGAAGCAGGGTATCAGCACATCAGCCAGACCGCCGTATGGGTATATCAAAGACAAAACCGCAAAAGGCGGTTGGCGTATAGATCCCGAAGCGGCAAAGATTGTCAAGCTGATCTTTGAAAAGGCGAGTGACGGATGGAGTACGGGACGAATTGCAGGCTATCTCAACGAGCAGGGATTTGACACACCGAGCATACACCGTGAAAAGCAAAATGAATTTTGCGGAAAACGGAAAGTGGCTGACTCTGAATGTCTGTGGGATATTGGGAAAATACGAACCATTCTTCGCAGATATGAATACACAGGCGCATTCGTTCACAGCCATCGTGAGAGCTTGCAGGTGGGATCACATATCACCAGAGCCGTTCCCGAACATCGGCAAATTATCATTGAGGACGGACACGATGCGATCATCAGCCGTGAATTATATGAGAGCGCACAGACAAGCATACAGCCGATGCGAAAGCCGGGGTTCAAAACAGGAAACGATTATCCCTTGCGTGGTAAAATCCGATGCGGTGTATGCCGTCTTGCAATTACCCGTTTAGAGCTTGCGTATGATGCTGTTTATTACTGCTCACATAAAACCAAAAGCGGACGTAAATCAAATTGCTGTGACAAGTATATGTCTGCCCGTGAAATCGACGCTGCCGTTCTGCGGAGCTTGAAAACGCAGTTAAAGATACTTCGTGAACTCGGGGTTCACATAGAGGAATCTAAAAGCACGGCGATGCAGGATGTAGCAGCCGATACAAGACGTATGGAGCGTGATATTGAAACCTATAAGGCAGAACGAATCAGACAGTATGAAGCGTATGCAGAGGGCGTAATAAGCCGGGAGACATATCTGGCAAAGAAAGAGGAACTGACAGACAAGATCGATTCTTTGCAGACTGCTCTCGACCGCCTACGTTCTTTGGTCGAAGAAGATACTGCCATGACCGATGCGGTTTCTACAATCAATGAAAAAGCTGAGCAAAGCATGGTGCATGATACATTGACAAAGGAAATGGCAGATGCCTTTATTGAGACGGTATATGTGTACGATGAGCAGACGATAGAGGTTAAGTTTACATTTGATGATCTGCTGCTTGAAGCGGCAAAAAAATGGGCATAACGGAGGTAAAACGAAATGAAATTATTGAAGCATAGCATCCTTCCTATCATGGCGATTTTGCTGATCGCAGTCCTGGGACAGTACATTTACGTAGTGGACGGACAGATCGACTGGTTCCGTTTGTGCATGGTTTTCGGTGTGCCGTTTGGTATTCCGTATATGCTCTTTGTCATTCCCATCGGCGGGAGCATTTCAAGGGGCGTAGGTATCCTCGCACTCAATGCCATTATCGGTGCGTTATTCGGCTTTGTAATCGCCGTATTCGCCTTTGTGAAAGCGGTGGCATATCTGATATGGTATCTCGCAAGCTCGCTTGTGCGGGCTGTCAAGAGAAGCTGAACAACTGAATAAAGGAATCCCCCAATCGGATATTCTCGGTGATACGAGAGTAACGGTTGGGGGATTTTTCTTCGTGTGGTGTATGAGAGGGAGTCGGAAATTTGTCATTCTACTGTTGCAAAATTGTTTACAAATTTTTGTTGTCTCTATCTTGACAACAGGAGGGCATCTGGCGGTTATCGGCCCGCGGCCGCAGTTGGTGCGCGATATGGTGTTCATGACGGCGGAGCAGCGCCGGCGCCATGATGTTCGGCCCGGACTGACGGGGCTGGCGCAGGTCAATGGCCGGAACAACATTACCTGGGAGCAAAAGTTTGCGTATGACCTGGCCTACATAGATGATGGAATCACCTTCACCGGTGATGTAAAGATTCTGCTCAAGACCGTTGGCAAGGTGCTCAAGCGTGCCGACACCGTCCGCGAAGGAACCGTGTCGGACATGGACTTTGGCGACTGGCTCGTAAAAGAGGGGAAAGTCGCGGAAGCCGAATATCAGGAAAAGCAGGCGGAAGCAAAGCAACTGCTGGGGGTGTAAGAAAATGCGGATGGAAGGGTGGAAATACTATAACCATGCAATGATTCCGGCGGTTCCCCCCCATGAAGCGC
>ULWN01014923.1_pt1 | contig 53347 bp, 67 predicted proteins | sample 1960371 | NCBI WGS metagenome assembly ULWN01 (sample SAMEA4835813, study PRJEB28245) | human gut metagenome | biome: gut microbiome; material: fecal sample | place: Denmark | collected 2008 | reverse complement strand
CCAGCCGTAAAGAATACGCGCAGCGCAACGGGATTGGAGTCCGTTTGGCAGTAGGCAGCGATGATCTGATCCCAACCGCTGCCCGGGATGTAAAGCGTCACGGCGCAAAGAAGCACAAACGCCGCAAGAAGATAGAGCATGGCCTCCGTGATGCGGGGCAGGAGCTTCGCTTTCATAAAAGAACAATACCTCCGGATGAAATCGCTTTCTTGGAGGTATTGTAGCATGGAAATTATTGAATTTCAATATAAATTTATTGTTTTACGATAAAAGTTCATAATTCGATGCGGTTCGACCGATTCTCTCGGCGCAGCATCACACGATGTTGACTTCCTTGCCGCAGAATTCGCAGGTGCACGTGCCCGGCTTCTTGAACGCATGCACCGGCAGCGGCCGGTTGCAGAACGGGCAGGCTTTGGAAAAGGCATTGGCGGCGGCCATAATGAGCCCTGCTGCAAGGGTGCATCCGAGAAGCACGAAATCGCGCATATCCCAAACCGCAAAAGCCAGCAGTTCGAGCAACAGAGCAATGAGCATCACCCAACAGGCGATATGTGTTGTTCGGTAAATGATCCGTCGTTTCAATTGCTTGCACCCCAAATCGTGTTTGATCTTACCATGAATTATTATCATTTTATGCCGTCCGTCAATGCTGCCCGCCTGAATATAACATATATTTCCAATCCATATCCGTCATTCCAAGGCCGTGCCTTTCGCATCTCTGTAAGCATGCATATGCCCGGCGCATATCCTTACACCAGCTGCCGCGCCCATTCGCCGCGGTGCGTGCGGCGCAGCGCGAACCAAAGGCGCACGAGGCTTGCCACATGCTGGCAGGCATAAACGTACGGGAGCGGGAGCTTGAAATACAGCCCGACGAGCAGCGAGAGCGGGATGGAGATGACCCACATGGGGAGCAGGTCGATGATTGCCGCTGCGCGCGTATCCCCGCCGCTTCGGAGGATGCCCACGATGATCGTGAAGTTCAGCGCCCAAAGCGGCAGGGCAAAGCCCATTACAAAGGTCGTATCCGCGGCAAGCGCCTGCGTTGTAGGCGTGGTGTTGGTGTAAAGATAGGGGACGTATACCCCAAGCGTGCAGACGAGCACCGCAACGAGCGTGCCGACGAGCGCGGAGAGCCAAAGGAAACGCTTGCCGTAAACGTAGGCGTCATCCTGCCCGCTTGCGCCAAGCGTATTGCCGATGACGACCGCGGCCGCCGTGCCGATGCCCTGAAGCAGGATGAAGGAAAGCTTATCCACTGTGCCGACGATCATCATCGCGGCGAAAGCATCCGTGCCCATTTTGCCGTAAATCGCATTCTGTGCAAGCATGCCGAGCGCCCAGATGGAATCATCCAGCAGCACGGGCGCGCTTACGGCGATGAACGGGCGGATATTGGCAAACACATGGTCGAACAGTTCATGCCATTTTGCGCGGGCGGCGGTATCACGGGCGAAGCTGAAGAACAGCAGCGTGCCGCAATCCACTGCGGAGCCGATGAGCGTTGCGACGGCTGCGCCCCGCACGCCGAGCATCGGGAAGCCTAGATTGCCGAAGATGAGGCAATAGTTCAGGAACATGTTCACAAGAAGCCCCGCAAGGCCGGAAAGCATGGGCAGCTTTGCATGGCCGGTGGATTTGTGGACCGCGCCGAAGGGATAGACGAGCGCTTTGAACAAATACCCCCAGGAGGCGATGGAAAGATACTCCACACCGCGCGCTGTTACGGCAGCTTCTTCGCTGAACAGGCCCACGCAGAACCCGCCGAAGCCCTGCGCCACGGCAACGAACAACGCTGCGCATGCGCCGGCGAGCACGATGCAGAGGCCGAGCGTGCGGCGCACGCCGGCAAGATCCTTTTTGCCGAAGTATTGCGCCATAAACACGCTTCCGCCGCCCGTGACGCCGAACAGGCAGATGTCCAGCAGGTACGCAAGCTGGTTTGCCGCACCAACGCCCGCAAGCTCAATGTCGCCCAAGCCGCCGATCATGATGGTATCCACCATGTACATGGCGGTGGAAAGGAGCTGCTGGAGCATAATGGGCAGGCAGACGGCAAATACTTTCCGATAGAACGCCTTGTCCGAAAGGCCGAGGATGTCGCGAGTCATAAAACGTGGTGCCCTTTCATGAGATTGCAGGGATACTACGACTACAATGATAACATTCTGCGGAAAAATTGTGAAGTGCGCGCCGGGAAATCCCGGTTTGTGGTATACTGGTTACAATACAAAAAACCTGTGCAGGAAAGGGCTGAACGCAATGCCGTATTTTTATTATGATTCCATGCTGTGGGTGGTGCTCGCCGTTGCGGTGATCGGCATGATCGCCTCCTCCCGCGTGCAGAGCACATTCCGGAAATACTCGAACATGCCTGCGCGAACCGGCCTGCGCGCGTGTGACGTAGCGCAGCGCATGCTCCTTTACGGCGGCAGCAACGCGCAGCTTACCTGCGTTTCCGGCGCGCTGACCGACCACTTTAACCCCAAAACCAACACGGTTGGCCTTTCGGAAGCGGTGTTTGACCAATCTTCCGTTGCGGCGCTCGCCGTTGCGGCGCATGAGATCGGCCATGTGATGCAGTATCAGGAAGGGTATACGCCCATCCGCGTGCGCAACGCGCTTGTGCCGGTGGCCAACATCGGCTCCGCAGTGTCGCCGTATCTGGTGCTGCTCGGGGTGATTATGGGGAACTATTCCCTTGCCGTGTTCGGCGCGCTGCTTTTCGGCGGCATCCTGATGTTCCAGCTTGTGACGCTGCCGGTGGAATTCAACGCTTCCCGCCGCGGCATTGCCATGCTTTCCGAGGGCGGATACATTTCGGGCGGGGAGGAAGAAGGCGCTGCAAAGGCTGTGCTGCGCGCGGCGGCGATGACCTATGTGGTGGCGGCGCTTTCCGCATTCGTTTCCTTCCTGCGGCTGTTCATGATCGCAAACCGTTCCCGGCGGGATTGAGGAGAAACAGGAACGCGCTCCGGCCGGCCTGTGCGGCAGCGAAACAAAAATAATATATCTTCCTGTTGACAAGCGGAACAGGGCACGATATAATAGCCGCAATCGAAAATTGATGGCGACGACGGCGACATAGTACCGCGAGAATGGCCCATAAGAGAACTGCCGGTTGGTGCAAGGCAGAAGGGGTACGGCGCGCGAATTCACGCAAGAGCTTCCCGCTGAAAGGCTTCGGCCTGCGTAGGATGGGACGGGACCACCCGTTATCGTGGCAGAGTATGCATGTACTTGGGGAATATTCAGAAAATGGCAATGACTGCGAAAGAGTACCGCGAGAAAGACCCTGAAGAGAACTGCCGGTTGGTGCGAGGCAGGAGGGAACGGCGTGGGAATACACGCAGGAGCCGCCCGCCGAAAGGCCATGCGCCGAGTAGATCGGGACGGGTTCACCCGTTATAGTGGCGCGAGTATGTAGTACTCAAAGAGGCTGCTTTGCGTGAGCAGGCGGCGAACAAAGGTGGTAGCACGGCAGCAAGCCCGTCCTTTTTTAGGACGGGCTTTTTAATTTCAAAAAACTTAAAAACGGAGGAACAAACCATGAAACGCGTCATCTCTATCCTGCTTTGCGCAGCGCTCATGCTCGTGCTGTGCGCCTGCAACAACGCGACGACCCAGCAGCCGAGCACTGCGGATGCAACGCCCACGCCTGCGCCCGCCGAACCTACGCCCGAAACCACCCCGGAAGCTGCGCCGGAAGGGCAGCTTACGCCGGAAGACCCCATTACGATTGGCATCATCCAGCTCACCGAGCATGCGGCGCTTGATGCAGCGCGCGAAGGCTTCGTTCAGGCGCTTGCAGACAACGGCTATGTGGATGGCGACAAGATCAAAATCGACTTCCAGAACGCGCAGAATGACCAATCCACCCTCTCCACCATTTCCGACCGGTTTGTGAGCGAGGAAGTCGACCTCGTGCTCGCCATTGCAACGCCTGCCGCGCAGGCGGTTGCCGGCAAAACCACGGAGATTCCGATCCTTGCGACTGCGGTTACGGACTTCGTCGTCGCCAAGCTCGCGGAATCCAATGAAGTTCCCGGCGGCAACGTCTCCGGCACGACGGATATGAACCCAATTGAGGAGCAGATCGACCTTCTGATGCAGCTTGTGCCGGAAGCCAAAACCGTGGGCCTTATCTACAACTCCGGCGAGGATAATTCCATCCTGCAGGCGCAGCTTGCGACAGAGGCCATTCAGGCGCGCGGGCTGACTGCCACCGAAGTGACCGTAACCTCCACCAACGATGTGCAGCAGGCAATGCAATCGCTTGTGACCAAGTGCGACGCGATCTATATCCCCACGGACAATACGATTGCCTCCTCCATGCCCATTGTGGAAGGCGTATGCACCGAAGCCAAAAAGCCCGTGATCTGCGGTGAATCCTCCATGGTGGATGCAGGCGGCCTTGCAACGCTTTCCATCAACTACTACAAACTCGGCTACCAGACCGGCATGATGGCGCTGAGCATCCTCGTGGACGGGGCTGATGTTTCCACGATGCCCATTGAATCGCTGACGGAAATGGACCTTGCGTTCAACACGGCGGTTGCGGATGCGATCGGCATAACCATCCCCGAAGAGCTTCTTGCAAAGGCAGCCAACTGAAGAAACGAAACAGAGACCTGAATAAATGAAAAGGAGACCGCCGCCCGGCGCGCAGGAAAGCGCGGCCGGGCGGCGATTGGAGCGTGAAACATGTGGAATGAAGTTTTAGGCGCAACCGGGTTCGGGCTGCTTTGGGCGGTCATGACCATCGGCATTTATATCACCTACCGTATTCTGGATGTGGCGGATCTGACCGTGGAAGGCAGCATCACCATGGGGGCGGCCGTGTGTGCGGTGAGCATTACCGCGGGGATAGACCCTTACCTGAGCCTGCTGCTTGCATTTGCAGCAGGCATGGCGGCCGGGCTGTGCACGGGGCTTCTGCATACGCTGCTCAAGATTCCGCCTCTGCTTTCCGGCATTTTGACGATGATTGCGGCATGGTCTGTGAACCTGCGCATCATGGGCAAAGCGAACGTTTCGCTGCTGAAGCTGTCCACCGTGTTCACGCCGGTGATGGAGGCGTTTGGCATGACAAAAACCGTGGCGACCATTGTGGTTGGCGCAGGGGTAACGCTCGTGCTGATCTGCTTCTGCTATTGGTTTTTCGGCACGGAGGTTGGCTGCGCCATCCGTGCAACGGGCGGGAACCCGAACATGGCGCGGGCGCAGGGCATCAACACAAATGTGATGAAGATTTTAGGCCTTGTGCTTTCCAACGGGCTTGTGGCGGTTTCCGGCGCGCTGATTGCACAGAGCCAGTCCTTTGCGGATATCCAGATGGGCACGGGTTCCATTGTGATCGGCCTTGCTTCACTCATTATCGGCGAGGTGCTTTTTGGGAAGGGCGGCTTCTTTAAACGGCTGATTTCGCTTGCGCTTGGCGCAATTACGTACCGTTTGATTATTGCAGCCGTGCTGCACTTCGGCATGAACGCAAATGATCTTAAGCTGTTCACAGCCATCACTGTGGCGCTTGCGCTTTCGCTGCCTGTCATCAAGGCGAAAATTCAGGGCGGCAGGAAGGGGGCCTGAAACCATGCTTTCAATCGAGAATCTCCGCATTGTGTTCAACGCGGGAACGGTAAACGAAAAAACAGCGCTCGACGGCGTTTCGCTGACGCTTGAAGAAGGCGATTTCGTAACGGTGATCGGCGGCAACGGCGCGGGAAAATCCACGCTTTTGAACTGTGTAGCAGGCGTTTATATGCCTGCGCAGGGCAAAATTTCCATCGGCGGCGTGGATGTGACACGCATGCCGGAGCATAAGCGCGCAAAGCTGCTCGGCCGCGTATTCCAGGATCCGATGATGGGCACCTCCGGCAACATGTGGATCGAGGAGAACCTTGCCCTTGCAAGCCGCCGCGGCAAGCTGCGGACGCTCCGCTGGGGCATCAGCAATGCGGAACGCGCGGAATACAAAAAACAGCTTGCTACGCTGGGCCTCGGGCTGGAAGAACGGCTTTCTACAAAGGTGAAGCTCCTTTCCGGCGGCCAGCGGCAGGCGCTGACGCTTCTCATGGCAACGATGAACAAACCAAAGCTGCTGCTGCTGGATGAGCATACCGCGGCGCTTGACCCGAAGACCGCCGCGACAGTGCTTGAACTTTCCTGCCGCATGGTTGCGGAGCACGGCCTTACGGCGCTGATGGTGACGCACAACATGCGTGACGCGATCGCCTGCGGCAACCGTCTCATCATGATGCAGAACGGGAGGATTGTGCTTGACATTCGGGGCGAAGAGAAGAAGAATCTCACGGTTGAGATGCTGCTTGAGCGCTTTGCGGCTGCAAGCGGCAGCGAGCTTGCAAACGACAGGATGCTGCTTGGCTGAAGCAAGCATACCCCAATATTATAATTATAATATGAAACGATGCAGAAGGCTCCCAAGGGAGCCTTCTGGCGGTTTTTGTTGCGAATCCATTTGCAAAACAAACTTGACCGGTTTACCGAGAAAAGACAAACTGCGTTCTTCGGCTCCGCCAGGCGGCGATGGCAAAGCAATCAAAAATGGCGCTGTGAGTGGAAACGCCTTGCAGCATGCCCCGTGACAGGACAAGTCGGCATACGCGCCATGCGGTTCCTGAAAGCTGTTTTTTACGCACCACTTGTCAACGAAGAAGCTCCGCGAGCTTGCTGAGATTGTCGATCTCATAGGTCACGGGGATATTCAGGGTGTTTATGCGGTGCTTTGGATTGTACCAGCAAGTATCGATGCCTGCAATCTCGCCGCCCCTCATGTCGCTGGTCAGAGAGTCGCCGATCAACAACACTTGTGTTTTGTCCGCAATGCCAGCTTTGCAAAACACATGTTCAAAATAGGCCGCGTTGGGCTTTTCATATCCCACATCCTCCGAGATGAACACCGCGTCAAAGATTTGGTCAAGCCCGGACCGCCTGAGCTTCTTTGCCTGCGCCGCTTTGGTTCCGTTGGTCACTGCGATAAGCGTATAGTTGCCCTTCTCCGCCCGGAGCATTTCTTCTGCATGGTCAACGAACACCAGATGGTCGCCCAACGCCGCCTGATATTCGCTGTTGAAGGGTTCTGCCAACGCGGGATTGATGCCGAACATCGCAAAGAATTCCCGGAACCGGCCCACTAAAATCTCCTGTTTGGTCAGTTCGTTTCGTTCAAGCGCTTCCCAGTATTTCACGTTGATCTTCGAATAGGTACGCAGCATTTCGTCGCTGCATGTGCCGAGCTCGTACTTTTGAAACAGCACGCGGATGGCGTATTGCTCTGATGCCAGAAAATCCAGCACGGTACCGTCGATATCCCACAATAAGTATTTGTACATGCATTTCTCCCCGGCGTGTGATGTTAGTTGTTCAATTATATCATAGCGGGAACATAAGTGACAGCTGCCCGCATGGCGGGGTCATTCATGCCTCTTTTATGGAAGGTTTCGATAAAAATTGGCTTGTAATTTCCTTTTTGATATAATGGCTAGGGAGGCTCTGCTGTGGAAACAGTATTGAACCCTTGTCAGGCAGAATTGCGGAGGCGGTCTGCGGAAGCCATGGCTTGGATAAAGGAAAAAGCATGGCCATATCTGGATAAATCGTTGCGGGAGGTGTACCGCAGAAGAAGAAAAACATGAAAAGGCGGGCAATAAGGAGGAAGATGAAATGACAAGGACGATTACGGTAAAGGGCGTGGGCAGCGCAACGGCAAAGCCGGATTATGTGATCATCAGCATGACGCTCGACGCGCAGGACATGAAATACGAGAAGGCCATGGAGCTTGCAGCTGTTCATCTGGAGCAGCTGAAGGCTTCTCTGGCCGGGACAGGGTTTGACAAGGAAGCGCTCAAGACCACGAACTTCAATGTCCGGACAGATTATCAGAACGAGCAGGACGGGAACGGAACGTGGAAGAACGTGTTCAACGGCTATATCGTTTCCCACTCGCTGAAGATCGCATTCGATTTTGACGCAAAAAGGCTGCCTCAGACGCTCGGCGCGATTGCGGACTGCGTGGCAAAGCCCGTGCTTTCTATCGCGTTCACAGTCAGGGACCCGACCGGCGTCAAGGAGGAACTGCTCAAAAGCGCTGCGGAGAACGCAAGAAGAACGGCGGAGATCCTGTGCGAAGCATCGAATGAGAAGCTCGGCAGGCTTGTTGCCATCGATTACAACTGGGCAGAACTCAATATATGCTCTGAAACCAGGTACAGCATGGCGGATAACTGCCTTGCAGCGCCCATGCGCGCAAAATCCATCGAGATAGAACCCGATGAGATCGACACCCGTGATACGGTCACATTCGTATGGGAGCTCGCATAGGAATTCCGTAAAACGAATTTGAATGGACACACAATAAGACAAAGGAGATCAAACGATGAGCAAAAAACTGGTAGCATACTTTTCAGCAAGCGGCGTAACTGCAAAGCTGGCAAAAACGCTTGCAGCCGCCATTGGCGCGGATCTGTTTGAGATTCTGCCGGAAAAGCCTTATAGCGCGGCTGATCTGGACTGGACGAACAAGGAGAGCCGCAGCACCATTGAGATGAACGATAAGTCCTTCCGCCCGGCGGTTGCGAACAGGGTGGAGAACATGGCCGAATACGATGCCGTCTATGTGGGCTTCCCCATCTGGTGGTATGTGGCGCCGACGATTATCAACACCTTCCTTGAACAGCATGACCTGACGGGCAAGACCATAGTCCCGTTTGCCACCTCCGGCGGCAGCGGCATGGGTAACACGAACGCGGAGCTCGCTCCTTCCTGCAAGGGTGCCATGCTGAAAGAAGGGAAACGCTTCAGCAGCAACGCAAAGGAAGCGGAGTTAAAACTCTGGGCGGAGAAAGCGGAACGCTAGCATCCCGTTCAAGGCTTGCCCCGCTATATCCTTTTATGCATTGCCCTCCCACCTGCTGTCCGGCGGGAGGGCTGTTGGTATTTGCTTTGCTCGGTTCAATTCCGGGTTACAGCCAAACGGCCCAATCCCCATACTTGAATGTTCCGCTGCCATGATGCAGCCTGCCTTCCTTGTCAAGCCTGCCAAAAGCATCCCGCATACGCAGCAATATCTCCGGCTGAATATCAAGCGTATGATGTGCTGGAAACACCTTGTTAACTGGAAGCGCCGCAACCTTCTCAAGCGACCTTAGATATGCCTTCGGGTCTGTGGACGGATAATAGGCAAACAGGGTATCCTTATAAACCAGATCGCCGGTAAACAGGTATCCCCGCGCAGTTTCAAAGAAACACATATGGCCGGGCGAATGTCCTGGAGTGTGAAGCACGGTGACCATTCTGCCTCCGAGATCAATGGTATCTCCGTCGTGCAGAACCCTCGTCGGCGTGCCTTGAAAAAATTCGTAGGTGCTCACGTCATAGCCATCCGGCGGGTCACAGCGGTCAAGCACCATCTGCTGGACCGTTTCAATGCTTAGCGGGAATTCGCCGGAAAGCCAATTCAATTCCGCTTCATGCGCGTAAAAATCCGGATAATACTTATGCCCGCCTATGTGATCCCAGTGGATATGCGTGGCAACAGCAGTGACCGGCTTTGCGGTCAGCTTTTCAACCCGCTCGGATATGTTGCTGATACCAAGCCCCGTATCGATCAGCAGGGCGCGTTCACTGCCCTCCAACAGATAGCAATGGGTCTCCTCCCAATGCCGATATTCGCTGATAATATGTGTATCTGAATCAATGCGGTCAATCGTAAACCACGGTTTCATGATATGCTTCTCCCTCAAAACACATGATATAGACAAACCCCGGTTTGCCTGCTCAGATTATACCATAGCGGGGACGCAACGGAGAACACCGTTTGCAGCAAAGAGCATTCGGCAGAATATACGGTAGGAATGCATTGGAGTTTCGGGTATAATAATCACAGATAGCGTTTTCTGGCGAACTAACACGACCGATGTTTCTATAACAGATCAAGAGGAACGGGAACAGATCCGTCGAATACCATAGGCGCACGGAAGCAGAGAGATAATCGCTGCCGATACGTTCTTGTATTTCGCGCGGAGTAAGGCAAACAGACTCATCATACAGGATGTCAAACAGGATGAAGTGCAGCGTGATATCGACGTCCGTGAAACTTTTCGATTTTCACGCCTTATAAAGCGGGTTATGCGCCGTTGTCCGTGAATCGATGGTGAGGAACACGTTCTTGCCACCCTCGGTCTGCCGGAAGGACATATAATCGCCCAGCCAGCTTTCCATACGCCTGCGCTCATTGTCGTAGCTGCGCGCACTCTTCTTGTCGTATTCCGTTCTGCTTTTGAAGCCGTATACATAGAAGTCTCGCATGTAGTTGCGGATACGCTCAAAACTTTTGATCAACTCGGTGTAGGGCATGGACGGCCTCCGTTCTTTCGGCATTCTTTCATTTGAGGCTTGGACATGAGACGATTCCGCCACTTGAATCCAGCCATCAATATTTTGATACTTTTGTCAATTCCAGCATGAATTGGGTATCCGGCGGCGGTTCTTCCTTTGGCGATGCGAATGATAATTGTTCTATTTACTCCATAACTCTATTATCTCGTTTATCCTTATACTAAACGAAAACCGCACCGTTTACAATCCTGTGCGTATATGATACGCTGATCCGCTAACGGCAACGTGCTGGATCTTGACCACCGACGATAAAAGCATCGTGAGCGTCTACGGACTGCCCGTCGGTACAGTCTAGATCACGGGAAGCATTGTCCCGGAGGGCTATTTCCCGATTTCGACGGGCAAGACGGAAGTGACCGGGAAAGCCCCCCACGATAAGCCGCTGGAAGTGGAGAGCACCAACAGCAAGTTCGTAGAGCTGGGTCTTGACAGCGATTGCTGGGAGTTCTCCGCCATGACCATGCTGTATGCCGGCCTGCGCAAGGGTGAAGTGCTGGCTCTCAACTGGTCGAACATTGATTTTGAAAAGAAGCTTATTCACGTGACCAAGGCACGGGAGGCCATCGTCAACTAGGCAGCCATCAAGACTCCGAAGACAAAGGCCGGTTACCGGGAGGTGCCCATGCCGACGATCCTTTATGATGTGCTGTACTCCATCAGAAAGAACTCTGGTCTGTCCGGATGCGCACGGCCATCTGAGGTCGGGAGTGGCCTATATCAGCGCGTGGGCAACTTTCATGAATTATCTGAATGAATGCGCCGGCCGCGAGAACGGCGCCAGAGGCAAACGGCGCAAGCTGGTAATTGACGAGTTTCCCGCGCACATGCTGCGGCATACTTACGCGACCATGCTGTTTGATGCTGACGTTGACGTGAAATCTGCACAGAAATTTCTGGGACATGCGGATATTTGAGGTCACGCTTGGAGCCTATACGCACCTTACCAAGTAGAAGGAGGATATGGTCATCACGGCGCTCGATGAACATCTTCTGAAGAAGCGCGGAACACCGGCAGAAACGGACAAAAGAGAGAAATAAAAAACGGTCGGGCGGGGCGCAGATGCGTTTCGCCTTTTTCTATAGGACGGCGCATGGTATAATAAAATTGAGAAATCGAGTAAATGAGGTCACATGATGGACTGGCATGACGAAGTCAGAATCAGGCTCCAAAAGAAAAATCAGATCCCGTTTGCGAAGGACTCTGCATTTCTGCAGGAGCTAAATTCGCTTCTGCGCATACAGAACCACAGGACGGTCGTACTGTGGGCATTTGATCTGGCGGAGGAGTCCATAGAAGTTTTGGCACAGAAGTACCCAATAGAAAAACGTCCGCAGGAGGCATTGGACGCTGCAAGAGACTAGGCAGCCGGCAGAATCAAAATGCACGAAGCGCAGCGTTAAATTCTGGACTGCCACGCGTTTGCCAAAGAAATCGACTGCAGAGCGGATATCGCGGCGTGTCATGCCGTCGGGCAGGCGTGTGCGGTAGCCCATACGGCAGGACATGCCATGGGATACCCGATCTATGACCTCAGTTCCATCGTTTATCGGGAAGGGATCGATCACTGCACGGAAGCCGTGGAGCGGCGCAGGGAGACCTATATTGACCGGCTGCTCTACCGAAGCGTGCATCAGGAAGACCGACAGGATGGCTGGGCGGAATTCATGCTCAGATAATTCGTTCGAGACAGGGAAAGCACATCACAGCGGCATATCACTTTCTGCGGAACAGCAAAAACACACGGCTTTTCAAATAAACTGTAAACAATTAAAAAACAGAAAAAGTGCAAAAAGTGAAACGCAGAACGTGCGCATTATCAGCGGATACAGGGTGTTTACGGCATAGTGTTGTAGAAAAATGTGGTACAGTGTGGTAAATCTGCTCAAACAGCTAAAACTAACGGAATAATATACGCATTATACGGCGGTTCATGCATTTCGGGATTGATAATCGGACATTACGGCACATGTCCGATTATCAGTACTCAACGAAAAGCAAAGCCCGAAAAAGTTAGACTTCATCGGGCTTTTTGGCGTCCCCGGCGCGATTCGAACGCGCGGCCTTTCGCTTAGGAGGCGAATGCTCTATCCTGCTGAGCTACGGAGACAAATATGGATTTTCAAGGTTTTCAGCGGATTTGGCGTTAGGTCACTTCACACTTAGGAGGCGAACGCTCTATCCTGCTGAGCTACGGAGACATATTCAATTTTCCTACCACCTACCGCTTCCGCTTAGGAGGCAAAGCTCCACTTTGCTGGCATGAATGCGGACAAGTTTGATCCGAAACGAAAGCCGAAAGCATTTGAGTATCATTTATTATACGTGACGCCGGGAAGCTTGTCAATGCAGGCAAATGTTTTCATGGTGGGGGGATGGGGCGTCTTGCTTTATATGACGGTTAGAAAATGAAGAAAATGTAATATTAAATCGTCAAATATAAATAAATTAGGTAAAAAAGAGGATGCTTTGATGGATTTCTGATTGACAAATTGGCGGATTTGGCGATATGATAAACGAGAATATATAGGTAAGAAGTGGGAGTATACCCTTATTGGGTTCAGAAGCCGGAACTGCGGACTGCACGGGCTGCGCCGCAGGGGTTTGTGGGCATTTGCAACAGAAGGAGGCAACTTGAAGGCAACAAGAGAATTTGTGCTGCGGGAAATTGCCGGCGAGCATATTTTGATTCCGGTTGGGGAAACCGCCCAAAAGCTCCACGGGATGCTCAACCTCAGTGAAAGCGGATTGCTGCTTTGGAATACATTGCAGGAAGAACGCACGGAAGAAGAGCTGGTGGAAGCGCTTTTAGCGGAATATGAAGTGGATCGGGCAACGGCAACGGCTGACGTCCGTGCTTTTATCGGGCAGATGGAGAAAGTTGGCATGCTGCTTTGCGGAGAGGAGAAAGAATGAGCGGAAAACAGGTGCACGGCAGAACAACGGTGCTGATGATTGCGGTCATTGCGGTGCTGCTGGTTCTGCTTGCCGTTTTAATTTGGGGACTTTTGCGACCCGTGGGTACGCCTGTGGGAGAGCAGGACAAGCCTGGCGAAACGGTGGAGCCCGACGCGACGCAAGCGGCGGGGGATGCGGCGCAAACACCGGAGCCGACCATACAGAGCCTTGCTTTTCCGTATTCGCTGGAAGAAGGGAAACTTACGGTGGATTCCCTGTTTCAATATTCGGGATACAACCCGGACTGCGGGGACGAAATGGGCGAAGACATTGCTTCTCTCGTGATCACAAACCGCTCGGAGGAGCATCTTGCGGAGGCACGGCTTACCGTTACATTGGCGGATGGGAAGGAACTCGCTTTCGAAGTGCGGGACCTTCCGGCCGGGCAGACCGTCTGGGCATTTGCAAAAGACAACAGCGCCTATGTGCTTTCAAATTTCTGCACGGCGATTGCCGGCACAACGCAGTTTGAACAAAGCACGCCGCTGATGGCGGACAGGCTTTCCGCCGCAGTGCAGGAGACCGAGGTTACGCTCACCAACAATTCTGCCGAAGCGATTGCGGGAGTTACGGTGTATTGCCACACGGTGTTTGAGGACGTATACTTTGGCGGAACGGCGTATGCGTACGCGGCGGGAGATATCCCTGCCGGCGGCAGCGCAACTGTTTCAGCTGTGGATTGCTATTTGGGCGAGGCCGCGGTTGTGCGCATCGGTGCAGGCGACTGAGCGGGTTCGCGTGAAGTTTGAAACGGATTTCAAATATTTTTGAGTTGCCATGAAACGGGGAGGAAAGAAGAATGAAAGCCTCCGAGCTTTATTACGAGAGCTTTGAGCTGTCGCAGCATATTGCAGGAGGGTGTACGTTTCAGCTAACCTTGGGAGAAGAATCGTGTCGTGCCGAAGGACTGGGATTTGGAGAATATTTTTTCACGACAGTAAAGGCCTGCAATGGCTCCATAATTCGTCCTGAAGAGTATTGCTATACAACTGGCGGCGGTTTGGTTGTTCTGATGAATTCCTGATGCACACAGCATTTACACTTGCGGGCGTGACCATCGCGCTTGAGACGCCGCGGCCGGTTTCCGTTATGGACAACTTCCGGCCGTTTTGCGGGGAAAGCGGGGAGCGCTGTGTAACGGTACGCCTGCGTGAGGTGAAACGCCTGCCGGAACCGGAGGGGAGCCCGTTGTTTGAAAATGTGAGCTTCTCTGTATTCCGGGAGGGGCAGGGCTTTGTCCGCCGCTATCATGACCACAAAGAAGGCGACCGCCCGTATGCATTGGGCAAGATTCCGGCCGGAGCGGCATGAGGTTGGCATGGAATACCTTGCGGGGGACGGCGCGTTCTTCTGCGAAAGCCAGAATCGTTTTTCCCATATTGCGTTGGAGGAATTGCTGCTCGCGGAGGACAGGCTCATCCTGCACGCATCGTTTATTGAATCCCGCTTTGGCGGGCTGCTGTTTACCGGCCCTTGCGGCGTTGGAAAATCAACGCAGGCTGCGCTGTGGGAGCGCTTTGAAGATGCGTGCCTCATCAATGGAGACAGGCCGGTTCTGAGCCGCGGGGAACGCGGTTGGACGGCGCATGGCTCTCCATATGCAGGTTCCTCCCGCTGCTTCATAAACCGAAGCCTTCCGGTGCGCGCCATTGTGGCGCTTTCGCAAGGGGAGCGATGCGACATCTGCCGCATCGGGTTGGGCGAAGCGTTCCGCAGGCTTTATGCCGGAACCACGTTGAATACATGGAATGCCGCTTATGTGGAGCGAGCCTGTACCCTGCTGGGTGAGCTTGCAGCGGCGGTGCCGGTTTACCGCATGCAGTGTACGCCGGATGAAGCGGCTGTGAAAACGCTCCGCGCTGAATTGGAAAAGGCTGAATTGGAAAAGGAGGGCAGCCGGGATGGATTTAAAGGAGGTACGCTATGAAGCGCCTCTTACGCAGTTCCTGTTTGAAAAGGCGAGCGCCGCAAGAATTCCGCTGAGCGGCACGTTTGAGCTTTCTCAGGCATGCAACTTCAACTGCCGGATGTGCTATGTGCGCAAGACGGAACGGGAAATCGCAGCCTGCTCGCGGCCCGGCATGACGCTCTCCCGGTGGCTGGAGATTGCCGGTGAGGCACGGGATGCAGGGATGCTGTATCTGCTGCTCACCGGGGGTGAGCCATTCCTTTGGCCTGATTTTTGGGAGCTGTACGAGCAGCTTGCGCGCATGGGGTTTCTGATCTCCATCAATTCAAACGGCCCGCTGCTTGATCGGGCCGCCGTGGCACGGCTCGCAAAGAACCCGCCAACGCGCATTAACATCACGCTTTATGGAGCAAGCGACGCGACCTATTCCGCGCTTTGCCGCGCACCCGGCACATTCTTCCGGGTGGATGATGCAATCGAGGCGCTGAAAGCCGCAGGTATGCTCGTGAAGCTGAACGGTTCGCTTACGCCGTACAATGCGGGCGATTTGGAAGCCATGAACCGCTATGCCGAAGAACGTGGGCTGATTTTAGAGGTGAACACCTATATGTTCCCGCCCATCCGGCGCGACCCTTCCATGGTCGGGCGGAATGAGCGGTTCACGCCGGAGGAAGCGGCACAATATCATATGAAGCGTTACCGCATCCAGTATGGGGTGGAGCGGTACAAAAGCTTTCTGGAAAACGTGGTAAAGCGGATTCTGCCCCCCGCCGGGGTTGGACGAAGCCTGCGTTGGCACTCATTAAGGAGATGCAGGCTGCTGGCTATACACACTTCCAATTAGCTATCGGAAATGATGGCTTGCGTTTGCTGTTGGACAATATGTCCGTGACGGCAAACGGAACTACCTACTCGAGCGATGACGTTAAGGCCGGCATTCAGTCCGGAAACGTTGCATACTATAATGCCGGCAGCAAGAATGAGTGGACAGAGGCGGAGATGGACGAGATCTTTGCCGCCGCTGAAGCTGCTGGAATCAGCATCATTCCGCTCATCAACACGCCGGGCCATATGGATGCCATCGTATCCTGCATGAATTCGCTCGGGGTATCGGGTTCCAACTATAACGGATCTGTTCGCTCTTTTGACATCACCAGCTCCACTGCGCAAGGTTTCGTGAAAGCGCTGCTGCAGAAATACATCGCGTACTTTGCGGGCAAGGGCTGCACATACTTTAACATAGGTGCGGATGAATTTGCCAATGATATTTATTCCGGGGGAAGCATGGGCTTCGGCCAGCTCGTGAGCACGGGGCAGTACGGCACGTTCATCACTTATGTGAACTCGTTGAACGCGCTTGTGAAGGCCGCCGGAATGAAAACTGTCGCATTTAACGATGGATTCTATTTTAACGGCAACACTACCTTCGGTACGCTCGATACCGATATCACCGTATCCTTCTGGACCAGCGGTTGGAGTGGGTATCAGTCTGCTTCTGCCTCTGAGCTAGCTGCTATGGGGCATCCGATGACAAACACCCACGGTGATTATTATGTTGTGGGAAAAAATGACAAGTGGGATTCCAACAGCTATACTGCGGCTTCTGCGTTCTCCAACACCATCAGCACCGATGTCATAGAAGGCGGCTTCAATGCGGATGGAACGATTAACGTGCCCGCGGTTCCGGATGCGACTGTTTACAGTGATACGGGAACAACGACGCCCAATGATACTCCAAACGATGCCATCACCGTTACTGCGCCCGGCCTGGTTACGCTGACCTGCACACAGGTTGAAACGCCGCGTGAGATCGAAGGCGCTGTTGCCGGCAGGGTTATTGCTTACAATCTAACTCCCGAAACGGCCAGCGGCGCTTATACCGGCGCAGGCACGGTAGCGATTCCTGTGCCTGCGGATTGGGATGCGGCGAAGGTAAAGGCGTTTGTGGTGAACAGCGACAATGCCATTACCACAGTCATCGGCACACACGATGCCGCCACAAATAAATATATCTTCACTGCGCCGCATTTTTCCGAGATGGGGCTGTATGAGGTAGATCTGGCAGCGGTTGTGCCTGATGAGACCATCACCCTGGAAGTGGGCGGTACTGAGACCAGAACGCAGGAAAACGTCAACAACAGCGACAATGTAGACAGGACGAACCTTGACGAAAGCATTGCAACGGTTGTGGTAACGGGAACGGACGCGATCGAGGACGGAACGACCACCGCAGTGGAATACGTGAGAGCCGAAAATGTTTCCTGCAATGCTCTGATCAGCAGCAACAGCACAAGCTGGGTTCTTGCGGAAGGGTACTACTATACGCCTGACGGTGGTGCGAATTATTACCCGGTGTACGCAAAAAGGTCTAGGAATAATAATAGATATACTTACACATGGGAATATAAGGCGGGTGATGCAGAGCCGGTTCAAATTGGAACTCAATCAAGCCGCAATACTAATGCAACTCTGAACATTACCGCCTATACGCAGTCAACAAGCACTGAAACCATACCGGCAACGTCGGCCTCCACGAACATCACCTTCACCGGCGTATACCCCGGCACGACTTATGTGACCATAGGTGAGACCGTCTATGAAATCGTGGTGAATTATAAGCAGGAAAGTGTAATGCTTCCGCTTACCCTTGTGGAGGGTCGGACTTTTACACAGAGCCGCGAAATTGTTGCTGCCGATGTCACCAATACCAAACCGGAGGTTGCAACAGTTGCAGTAAATGGAAGCACCGTTACCATTATCCCGGTGGCGATTGGTACGGCGACGATTACTGCGGGTGATACGATTTATACTGTTGCCGTCACAGAGGAAGACTTGACTCAGGTTACGCCGCTGACGGTGGAATATTGGATTACAAACGGGCGGCCAACGGTTAGCTCAAGCGACAGCACAAATTCCATTACGGTTAAGGCAGATGACACCGGCATCCATTCTGAAGCGGGCGTGGCCATCGTTGGCTTAGTTTCCCCGACAACAGTCAAGGAAGGCAGAACGCTGGATGTACGGGGACAACGTATTTGAGAAATGCGGGATAAACCGGGACGAGACGGGAGACGACGAGAAAAGGCGCAGTTTATGTGGGAAAACGGGTATTTTCAGCCGGGACAGCTCGGGGCCGGGGCCGTGAATTATCGGACAACTTGAGACGAGGGTGTCGACGCGGTCGGTGTCCTTTTTTCACGCCCAGGGAGCATAGGCATCGGCGGCGGCGCGGCGGGCGCGTCACACCACGGCGAGGGCCGAAAAAACCCGTCACGCGGGCGTTTTGGGCGCAGGAAGGGCCGCTCGACACCGTCCCGGAAGTCACAGCAGCAGACCAAAGAGGACGGGCTTCGCGGCCCTTGAGGACAGTATAGCAGACGGGCCTCGGAAAAGCAAGGCGGCGGGCCGTGCGAACGGGGCGTTAATCCGTGCAGATATTAACACCTTGCCCCTTAAAAGCCCTGCATTTAGCGGCGATCGCGGCGGGCGGAGGCGCTACAAGGTGTTAATAGGGCCGTTACTCCGTTCACGGCGGGTCCGGGAAACCGAGCGAAACCGAGCGGGAGCAAAGGGACATTTTCGGCAAAACGGCGCGACCGTGTCCCTTTGCCCGGATTGCAAGGGTTTTTCGGCCCTCGGCGGCTCACCGGGGCCGCTCGAGCAAAGGGACATAAAATAGATTAAAGTTTTAATCATGCGGGCCAAAAAATTAGGCGGTTCCGTCACGGGCTTCAAGGCCCCCGGCGGGGCCGCTTTCTTCGTTCTTGCTCTCGTCGAAATACGTCCAAAATATAGACTCCCTCTTTTTCTCAACGTGACGCTTGTATTTGAGATGGACGATGTCGAAGACGTCCTCTTGCTCGAGCGAAGGCAAGAGCCGGAACATGGCGACGAGATCGGTCTCGAGGTTCGTGAGCGGGCTTCCATCACAGACGAGCCCCTGCTCTCTCTTGATCTCGTCGAGGCGGCGAAGCTCGTCCTCCATCTCGCCCGTTTTTTTGGGTGCTAATTCGAGCAAATAATCGGCGGACACCTCAAAGCAACGAGCGAGCGCAGCAAGGGCGACATAGCCGGGCTTTGTTTTGCCCGACTCCCAATCGCTCACATTTCCGGGCGAAACCCCTAAAATCTCCGCGAGCTTCTTTTGCGACAAGTTCTTCATTGCCCGTAAATTTCGAAGTATTTCAGAAAACACAAAACGACCTCCTTAAAAATCCGGGTAAATCGCCCGGATAAATATTGACATGACCCTTATATCCGGGTATAATGGCAGTAGATTAAGGATTTAATCACAAGCAAAGCATACCACACCGACAGGAAAAAAGAAAGCATAAAGGAGGCGTCACATGAGACACGGCAAGAAGCCCACGCGCAAGCAGAAGATCAGACTCGGACAGGCGGGCCTTACCCCGGAGAACTGGCTTGTCGTGAAGCAGAAGCAGAACGGGGAGCTCGTCATCCTCCACAAGCACACAGACAAAATCCGGGTTCTCCCCGCCGTGGGGCAGTAACCTGCCGGAACAGGAAAGGAGCAGCAGCACATGAGTAACATCGCCACGAAAGACCAAGAGCGGAGAGCCCTGGCGCAGATCAAGAAAATCGTCGAGGGCCTGGGGCCTGACTCCTACATCGGCACGGCCTTCAAGGGCGTCTTTGAGGACGCCGAGCAGGACATCGAGTACGACACGGCGTACAGCATGAAAGAACGGCTCGAGAGCGCGGAGTTTGCCGAGCAGCACCTTCGGGAAAAGCTCGCCGCCGCCAACGACCGGCTCGGAGAGCTGGGCGGGCTGATCGACAAGCTCAAGGAGCAGCTCCGGCAGAAGGAAGTCGAGCTCGCACAATCCCGGCTCCCGAAATGGCTTCTCGAAGACCTCCGGGCCTTTACCAACGAGGAGGGCATCATCGCCCGGAAGCAGATGGAGGCAACCGCCGAGCGGATGGCCGTCCACGCCGAGCATCCCGAAACCGTCGCCTTCAAGGAAGCGGTCGAGGGCTACCGCAAGGCGCAGCAACGCCGGGGCCGTTGCGAGAAGAACGCGGTCGGACTGGACGAGCTCGCCTCCCAAGAGTAACAGCCGAAACGCCCTTCGGGGCGTCGCCGGGAGGAGCCCTACCCGGCCCGACGATGGCAGGGCAGAAAGGACGGACAGCAGCATGAGAAAAGTCAAGAAGATCAACGGCTACCTCGTCGTGAAGTTCAACGACCGGGAGCGCAAGGAGTGGGAAGGGCTCGGGGCCTACGGCGTCATTGACGCCGAGCTCTACACGGGCATCCTCGAAGTCGATCGGGGCATCATGGAGTACGACGACGCCGAGACCCTCGACATCGCAGTCGAACAGGCCCGGGGCCTCGAGTCGGAGCTCGACGTAGAGGAGCCCACGGTCACGATCACCGTCATCAAGGAGACCGACGAGGCCACCACGGAGCAAGAGCCGGTCGACCCGGAGATGCTTTTCCGGGGAGAGCGGGCGAAGCTGGAACGGCAGATCGTAAGCCCCAGATGGCCGGACGTCGACCCCCGCGCCGCCGCTTATGCCCTCTATGGCTACGCCGATGCACTCCGCGATCTGGGCATGGTCGACGACGGCGACGAGCGTTTCTTTGTGACGATGGACACCTTCGCGGAAGTCCAGGCGGCGGAGGAGCGGACGACCTTCAAAAACCTTGAGCCGGACGCAAAGAACGGCATCATGACGCGGAAGGTCTACAACCTGGGCCAACTCTTGGAGGCCGAATGTCCGGCGGACGATTGCAGGGTCTACCTCAACATCTTCCGTATGGCGAAGTCGCTCGACGACGCCCTCAACGGGTTCGACGCCTCGAGCTACCCGGCCCAAGTGTTGCGGCGCGACCTCCGGCAGCAGCTCGCAGAGCTCCGTCACATGTACCTCGAAAACTACGCCGTTCAGAAGTTCAAGCAGGGCCTCGAGCCGTAAAGGAGGCGGGCTCTATGGAACGGACAGCAGCAGAACGGAGGGAGCGGCGCATCCGCCCCCTCACCCAAGAGGAAGCCGAGTTCGCGGCGGAGCACTTCCATCTCGTCTATTGGTATCTCGGAAGGCGGGGCCTCCCCGCCGATGAATGGCTCGACGCCGTCATCCTCCGCTACCTTGACACCGTGAAGCGATGGCACACAGAGCCGGAGCTCCGGGAGTACAGCTTCACGACCATCGTGTCGGCGGCTATGCGGTCGGCATTGTGGGCGGAGCGGAAGAAGCGGGCCCGCCGCCCGCGCACGGTCAGCCTCTACGCCCCCATCCCCGGAACGGACGGGCTCACCTACGAGCAAATCCTCGCGAACTCTCAAGGGGAGCCGCTCCCCCGGAGATGCCTCTACAGAAAGGAGAGCAGCGCATGAAGAAGACGTCCCCCACCATCACCGCCGCGATCGACGCGGCGACCCGGGCCCGGCGCGAGGCCCTCGAGCGGAAGCGGGAGGCGGGTGAGCCCCGCAAGCCCGCCACGGCCCGCCCGGGCATGGAGCGGCAGTTCGAGAAAGCGGCTCAAGACGCGAAGGCGTTCGAGTACATTCTCAAATTGCTTGAGAACGAGGAGCGGACGAAACGGGCCCTCGCCCGCTTCCCCCGCAAGCGGAAGCTCGAGAAGATCGCCGACCACGCCGTCAACGCCGCCATCGGTTTCGGCCTCGCCTCCCTCGCCGCCCTGGGGCTCGCCTCCGCCTTCGTCCTGCTCCGGCTCCCGGAGCCCGCTGTCCAAGTGACGGCGGTCGTGGGCGTGGGCGTGGCCCTGGCCCGGACGGTCATCGAGGCCCGGAAGTAAATCTTAGAACGAAACCAGAGGAAGGAGGACAGCGATGAAAAGCGCAAAAGGCAAGCTCACCCCGTTCGGGAAGCTCGTCGTCAAGACCCTCACAGACCGGGACATGACGAAGACGCAGCTCGCCCACGAGATCGGGACGTCGCCGACCTATCTAAGCTACATACTCTACGGCGTCCGCTCGGGCGAGAAGTATCTCCCGGCGATCATCGCGGCCCTCGAGCTCGACCCCCGGAAGGTCGAGAAGCTCATAGCAGCATGACGCAGGAAGGAGGGACGGGAGTGTCGGACGTGTTCATCACAATGAAGGAGGCGGCAGAGTTAGAGGGCGTTTCCTACGAGGCTCTCAAGAAGCGGGTCTCCCGCAACCCCAAGCAATACAAAACCAAAACGCAGCCGAACGAGGCCGGAGGCCGGGAGCAAGTTCTCGTTTCCGTCGCCTCCCTATCCCCGAAGGCGCGGAAAGCGCACAGGGCGGCGCAGAAAGTAGACGGGAGGGATGTCATCATAGACAAGCGAACAGACGCGGCCCCTTGGTATGTGGAGGCCGACCTCAATCACTTCATCGAGGGCGACGGCGGCAAGCGGAAGAAGGCGTACTACGAGGCCGTGGAGCTCGCCGCCCGAGTGCAGGACTTCATCGACTACGACGGCCCCGACCGCACGGCCTACGCCGAACGCTACGCGCTGGGCCTGGGCGTGAGCCTCCCGACGCTCTACCGCTACGTCGACGCCGCGCTCAAGGCGAACGCCTGGGCTCTCAAGCTCGAGCGCGAGGACGGGCAGAGCCGGGACTACTTCCGGGCCCTGGCCTTATGCCGGAAGCCCCGGGAGAAGGCCACGTTCCCGAGCCTCACCGACGAGCAGAGGGCGGTCATTGAAAACATCTGGTTCGATCGCCGCTTCGCCGCCAACCTGGGGACGATCGAGATGCTCTACGAGAAGTTTGAGGAGATCGCCGAGGGGCGCGGCTGGGCGGAGTACCCGAGCATCAAGACGGTCGCCCGCTACGTCAAGCACCTCATGGACACGCCGGGTGCGGCCTCGGCCCGCTACCTCGCCGCCAACGGGACGCGGGAGTGGAAGAACAAGAAGATGCTCAAGGGACGCCGGGACGCGACGAGCCTCAAGGTCATGGAGTACGTCGTCGGCGACGAGCACACCTTCGACATTTGGGTACAGTGGACGGCCCCCAACGGCAAGATCAAGGCTGTCCGCCCGAAGCTCGTCGCATGGATGGACATGAGGAGCCGGGCGATCATCGGGGACGTGTTGTGTGTCAACGCCAACGGCGACACCTTGAAGGAGAGCCTTGTCAAGATGCTCTACTCCCACCCGGGCGGCGTCCCCCGCATCCTCCACGTGGACAACGGCAAGGACTACACGAAGCAGGAATTGACGGGCCAGAGCCGCAAGAAGCGGAATATCGACTTCGCCTTCGACGTCGAGACCGTGGGCTTTTATCAGAGCATCGGCATCGAGGAGGTCGGGCGGTCGCTCCCTTATCAGCCGTGGGTCAAGCCGATCGAGCGGTTCTTCTCGACCGTGTGCTCCAAGTTCTCGAAGTGGTTCGAGTCCTACGTCGGAACCCTCACGGGCTCCAAGACCTACGCCAAGCGGCAGAAGGACATCGACGGGATGCTCGAGCGCGGGGAGCTCTTGACGATGGAGGAGTTCTTCGAGGCGTGGACGACCTGGAAGGAAACGAAGTATCACACCCGGGAACACCGGGGCCTCAAGGACGCGGGCGAGAAGTGGACGACGCCGATCGAGCTCTTTGAGCACGGCGACCGCTACGAGAAGGCCGCGCCGCCCCGGGAATACGCGGCGATGCTGCTCATGAAGGCGGCGACGGCCCGGGTCTACAACTACGGCATCAACAAATTCGGAACGGTCTACTCGGACAGCGAGCTCGGCAAGTACATCGGGCAGCGCGTCGGCATCAAGTGGGACATCGACGACGTCACGAAGCTCTACGTTTACGACGCGGACGGGCGGAAGATATGCGAGGCCGTTTCCGCCGAGCTCCTGGCCTTCGGGCCCCATTGTTCGCAAGCGGCCCTTGAGAAGCATCTCCGCGAACAGAAGCGGCAAGAGCGCGACATTCGGGAGTTCCTCGAGGAGCGGCGGCTACCCTACGAGCTCCGGTTCGCCGAGGGCGGCAGGGCCTCGGAAGCGGTCGGCGCGATCGACCTCACCATCAAGGCCGAGCGGCCTCAGAAGGTCGTTATGCTTCCCAACGATAAAAAGTTCCGCGCCGAGGTCGCGGCGAACAGTAAGGCGAAAAAGAAGAACGCCGCTGGGGACGAGTTCCTCGGCAAGAAGGCAGACGACGCCCTCGCCCGTTTGAGGGCTATGAACGAATAGGAGGAACAACATGAAAATCACAGCAGCAGCAACGAAGCCCACCACCTACACCAACAGCAAGCCCCTCGCGGAGCAGATCAAAGACTATCTCGCTGCATCGAAGACGAACATCGCCACCCTCGCGAGCGAAATCCCCGGCTATTCCCGCCCGACGATCTCCCGCTACCTCTCCGGGAAGTACGACGGGGACATCGGCAGCATCGAGGCCCTGCTCGTGAATTGGCTCGCCAAGCGGACGGGCTCGGACGTGGAGCTCCCGGAGCGGGCCGGGAAGACCGGGAGCAAGCCGGTCTTCTTCGAGAGCAAGGACGCGGTCAAGGTACTCGGCGTTTGTCAGTCGTGTCAAGAGTACATCGGCCTCGGCATCGTGGTCGCCCGGAGCGGCTACGGGAAGACCTACTCCCTCCGGCAGTACGCGAAGCTCCCCCGGGTCGCCTATATCGAGTGTGACGACACCATGAGCAGCCGCGACCTCGTGGAAGCGATCGAGAAGGCCCTCGGCCTCCCGAGCGGCTACGGCACGATCTGGCGCAGGGTCAACGGCATCCGGGACTTCTTCAACACGAACAAGGGCTACCTCCTCATTATCGACGAGGCCGACAAGCTCGTCTCGAAGTACACGCAGAAGAAGATGGAGATCCTCCGGGCGATCTTCGACCAGTCGGACGTGGGCCTCGTCATCGCGGGCGAGCCGAAGCTCGAGGCGCAGATCAAGACCTACCTCGTCCGCATGGCGAACCGGGTCGACTTCTACGTTTCCCTCAAAGGGCTCGAGTCCTCGGAGGTCGAGAGCTACGTCTCCGGCTTCGAGGTCACGCCCGAGGCGATGGTCGAGCTCAAGGCCCGGGCCTGCAACATGCAGACGGGATGCTTCCGCCTACTCGACCGAACCCTCTCCAACGTCAAGCGCATCCTCGACGAGAGGGGCGAGAGCATCGTCACGGTCAAGATCATTGAGGAGGCTTCGAGCCTCATGATGCTCTAACGGACAAGGAGGCCGGGACAATGAAAATGAGAAAGCAGCGACTCATGGGCCTCGCCCTTATCGCAATCGCCGCCCTGGTCGTGGCCCTGGCCTCCACCGGGGAAACGGTCGAAGACCGGGACGCGACCGCCGCCGTCATGATCGGCCCCCTGGGGCTCTACATGATGTTCACGAAAGAGTACGTCCTCTACGACGGGGAACCCGCAGAGCCGGAGGAGAAGGCCCGGGACAGGCCCGGGCCGACCCGCCGAGGAAGTAGCAGCAGCAAACGGACAACGACGAAAGGAGTCAACACATGGCACGGAAAAGAGTTATCGAGCCCCCGAGCATCCAGACATGGGAGGACGCCAACGACGCCCTCCGGCAGATCGCCGAGGCGCAACTCGCCCTCACCGACATCGAGGGCGAGATGAACAAGCAAATCCTCGGGGCGAAGAAAGCTGCCGAGGAGCAGGGCAAGCAGTACAAGGACAGGGTCGCGAAGCTCGAGCGCGAGCTCAAGGACTTCGTCACCGAGCACCGGGCCGACATGGGGAAGACGAAATCGAAGACCCTCACCTTCGGCGAGGTCGGCTTCCGGCAATCTACCTCAGTTTCCCTCCCCCGGGCGAAGGAGAAGATCGCGGACATCATCCGTTTTCTCAAGGCCCGGCAGATGATGGACTGCATCGTCACAAAGGAGGAGGTCAGCAAGGAGGCCCTCAAGAAGTACGGCGCGGACACCGTCACGGCGGTCGGGGCCACCTGGAAGCAGGGCGACGTCTTCGGCTATGAGCTCAACCTCGCGAAGCTCGAGCAGATCAAGGCCGGGCAGTAAAGGAGGACCCAGGAATGACGACAGCAGCACGGCGCGGGCGCAAGCCCGCCTCCATCCGTACCCTATGGGCGATCGCCAAGTCCCCAGAGCTGGCGATGACCGAGGATGAGCTCCACGCCCTCGTCTATCGGGAGACCAAGAAGGAAAGCATCCGGCAGCTCTCGCAGGGAGAGCTCAACACGGTGGTCCGCGTCCTGCAAAACATGAAGGACGGTGTCAAGCGCGACACCCGCAGCAAGCGCACCGACGAGGGCGGCGACGTCCGCACCGTAGCCCAGCGCCGCAAGATATACGTCCTCACGGAGCGGCTCGGCTGGAACGACGACAACCGCATCAACGGGCTTGCGAAGAAGATGTTCCGGGTCGACCGCATCGAATGGCTCACGATGGCACAATGCAGCAAGCTTATCGAGGCCCTCAAGAAAATGGTCGCCCGGATGGAGGAACAGGAGGCGCAGCGTGATGAGTAAGTCAACTGCCCGCGTCTCACACGATCGGGCAGAGGAGGCGGACGTGGATGACAGCTTGCGACACATGCGCGGGCACCCCTGAAAATACGGCAAGACCCATTGCCCGAACCATCGGACGCCGGAGGAGACCGCCGCCGACGTGAGCCGTATCGAGGCCCAGCGATGGGCGCGGCTCCGGCAAGAGCGAGAACGCGAGAACCCCCGAAATTACCCACAGCAGCCCAAGGAGGAAAACCAACAATGAAGTACAACGGCCAGTTACTACAGAAGGGGTCACAGGGCCCGGAAGTCCGCTATATCAAGGAGGCGCTGCTCCTGCTCGGCCAGTACGAGAAGCACGTCACCAGCATTTCACACGACCGTTTCAGATCGGACACTGTCCGGGCGGTCAAGCGGTACCAGAACACTCACATCGACGTCAAGGGTAATCGACTCGAAGCGGACGGCATCGTCGGGCCGTTGACCTGGGATGCCATCGTCCGCGACTACACCAACAAGACGGCGGCGAAGCCGATGCCCACCACCCGGAGGATTGACCGGAACGAGTTCCCCCATCTCAAGGAGGAGACCATCGAGAAGCTCAACGCCGCATGGCAAGGCACCTCGAATATCCGCGTCGAGATGATGAAGCTCGCCCTCGCCAACGCCACGGACAACACCGACATCAACGGCTTCTACATGTGGGGAGAGAACCTCTACAACAAAGACCTCGCGATCAACATCGCCACCCCAGAGAAGCTGCTCGCCGGGGCCAAGCGCAACCCGCAATACTACAACGGCGGGCGGCTCGAGATGATGCTCGTAGCCGTGAAGTACGGCTTCCACGCGGGCGCGGATTGCTCGGGAATGTGGATAGGCATACTCCGCCGCCTAGCGCTCATCACGGCCAAGACCGACGCCACGGCTAACGGGCTTTGCGGCATCGGCTACTCCCAGGCGATCACCCGGCAGCAGCTCCAACCCGCCGACCCCGTGGGCTACCCCGGACACATCGGCATGTACCTCGGTGCGGGCCTGGTCTGCGAAGCAGCGGGCGGGGCCTACGGCATCGTCATCACCAAGCTCGACAACCGCATCCTCTACAGCATGGTCGAGAAGAAGCACTACATGGGTAAGGCGTGGACGCGCTTCCGGCGCTGGAAGTTCATATGAGCAAGCCGAAGCGCATGACGCAGCGCGAGAAGAAGCTCCGAGTAGAGGTGCGGCAGGAGCTCCGGGAGAAGGGCATCCTCCCGCCCGTCAAGCCCAAGCTCAACCGCAAGAAGTTCGCCGCCCAGGTTATCGGGGAGTTCAATGAGCTCTTGCGAACCGACGCCATCCGAGCCGAGCTCTGCCTCATCAAAGCGATTGGGTGCATGGTCGGCAAGGACATGAAAGAGGTCAGTCCCGAACAAGTCGGCGTCCTCAAGCTCCTCAAGATCGCCGTCGACACGAACACCTACATGAAGGCCCTCGAGGACGAGGGTATCGAAACCTATACGCTCGGGGACTACATCGACAAAGTCGTCTCCCCGGTCTGGAAACTTTAGGAGGGTTCTACAATAACAAAACTAACGCCGGATAAGGTGAGGACAGAACAGGGCCTCACCATCCATAACACGAACGACGCCCGCGTCCACTATTACGTCGACGACGTTAGCGCCTGGTAGAACCTCTGGGAGGATGAAGTCGGATGGCACGCGGGCGACGGGCGCGGCCCAGCAACGACACCACGCTCGCGATCGAGATCATCATGGCGGGCAAGGGTACCGCCAAGGATAAGAAGGCCGAGGAGAACGGGGCGTTCCTGGCTGCGCTGCTCCTCCAACGTCACGACCTGGGCGTCGAGAGGCTCTACACACAATCATTGGATGGGGCTCCCGGACAGCATCAGGCAGGGAGCAAGGAAGAATTGCCCGTACTACATCCTCTCACATTGGGAACAGTTCAAGGCCCGGGTCGCGGCGCTACTCAAGCAACTCGACCAGGAGCCCGCAGAGGTGGACGCGGACGGCTACCCGACCAAGACCCCGGCGTGGCAGAAGGAGGGCTTTGAGGCTCTTGTAGAGCGCGGCATCATCAACTCCCCGGAAGTCTGGAAGAAACGCTTCGACGAGCCGATCACGGCCAGAGAGGTCATGGGCATCCTCGGCAGGATGTAACAGGAATGAGGACACAGGACATGGACGACTTCAAGAAAGACCTAACGCTTGACATGCTAGACGGCGTTCTCTACAGGCAGATCGCCGAGGCGATCGGGACGGAGAACTTCGTGAAGCTCGCCGAAGTGGTGGGCGGCGCAACGATCTATATACCCAAGCCGGAGAGCATCACCCGCCCCGTCCGCGACGCCCGCATCAAAGAGGAGTTCAACGGCTACAACCACCTCGAGCTTGCCCGGCGCTACGGCGTCACGGAGCGATGGGTTCGGCAGCTTTGCGGGCCTGGGAAGGTACCCGGGCAGCTCTCCATCCTCGACTTCCTCGATGCCCCCGAGGACGAGGAAAACGGCAGCTAAAAGTACAACTCTTAGAACTGCTACAAATATACGCTTCTAACAGAACAGAGTACCATAAGACTATGAGTTAAAACTCATAGTCTTATTTTTTGAAGGAGGGCAAAACCACATGGAAGCTATCACAAGTACCCTCACCGAAGTCCTGGTAAACATCGCGCTCGCCGCGATTACCCTGCTCGGAGCCTACGTGCTGTACTACATCCGCGTCGGCGTCGACAAGGTCAAGGCCCAGGCCGCGCAGCTCAAGGACGAGAGGGCCCGGAAGCTGCTCGAGGACGCTCTCGACGACGTCGTCAACCTCGCCACGGTCTCGGTGAACGCGATGGAGCAGACCACCGCCCGGGAGCTCCGTGAGGCAGTGAAGACAGGCAAGGCCGACCGGGAGGAGCTCATCGCCCTAGGGAAGAAGGTCTTCGACGAGGTCAAGGCGTCGGTCTCGCCGGAGGCGCAACGCGTCATCACCGAGAACCTCGGCAGTTTTGACAGCTACTTGACGAAGTGCATCGAGGACGCCGTCCTCAAGGTGAAGCAGAGCGACCCCTACCTCACGCTCTCCGGGGAACTGTTTGAGAGCGTCGAAGTGAAACCCGTGGAGGCGCAGAACACCGACGCCGGGAAGTAAGGAGGCCACGCATGGACGGAGCAACAATCGCGATGTTCGTCTTCCAGACGGTCATCACCGCGATCATCGGCATCGCCTCATGGGGCGTAAAGAACGCGATCGGCGAGATCAAGACGGCGATCTCCAAGCTCGAGACCCGGGACAAGGAGAACGCCGAGGAGATCGCGAAGGTTCGCGGCGAGCTCAACGACCTCAAGGCCGACCTCCCGCTAATCTACGTCACCCGAGAGGACTTCATCCGGGTTTCGAACAACATCGACCACAAGCTCGACAAGCTGCTCTATCGGGGCAGCGCAAAGGAGGGATAAAACAGCATGGCTATTTTCGACGACATGACCGAGCGCGAGATCAAGCAGAACAAGGCCATTCGGGGCTACATCGTCCGGGCCCTGGCAAAAGGCAATCAGAACTCGCTACTCGTCCGGCAGATCACGAACGCCCTCCTCGCCGACAACCTCATTACCGTCCCAGACATCTCGAAGCAGCTCTCCTATTTGGAGGACGGCGAGTATATCGAGTTCACCGATCAGCGAGCGAACGCCTACAACGCCTATCGCCGGGACGCGGTCATCCAGCTCACGAAGAAAGGCGTCGATCTTGTGGAGGGCACGATCGACGACCCGGGCGTCGATGTCTAAGGGCGAACGTCGCCGGACGCGAGTGAGCTCGACGATCGACAAGCTCCCGGACGACATCAAGACGGAGCTCGACCTCAAGCTCGCGGACACGTCGAACACCTACGAGGAGCTCTCCGCATGGCTCAAGGAGGAGGGCTACGAGATCAGCAAGTCGGCGATCGGGCGTTATGCAATCCGCAGCACCCAGGCCGCGCAGCGCGTCGCCGAGACGTTGCAGCGAACCCAGGCAATCGCCCAGGCGGTCGAGGCGCATCCCGACCTCGACTATACGAAGGCGGCGTCGATGGTTCTCATGGACGGCCTCATGCAGCGCGTGAGCACGGCGGAAGACGACTTCGCCGAGATGCCGCTCGACAAGGCCGGGCGGCTTATCGCGTCGCTGGCCCGGAACGCCACCTACGAGAAGCGCGTCCGGCAGGACATGAAGAAGAAGGCCGAGCTCGCCTTCGACCAGCTCGAGGCCGAGCTCATGGCGGCGATCAAACAGCACCCGGAACTTGCGGGCGAGCTGCATGACGTCCTCGCCCGGGCTCGGGAGAAGGTGGTCGCGGATGGCGAAGATTGACCTCAAGGAATACCTCGAACGGCTCGAGGAGCCGGAAGACCGCGAAGCGGTCGCAAACCGCGAGTATCAACGGGAGCTCTTTGAGCAGTACGTCACGAAGGGCGACAACTTCACCGAGTTCCGGACGCAGCTCCTCGAGAGCTACCGAGCCGGGGCGGAGTTCACGGGCCCCCAAGGATTGCGCCGGAAGCTGGGCGCAATCGACCTCGGCTATTTTGGGCGGGCCTACCTACCGCATTACTTCGTCCGCCCGTCGCCGCCGTTCCATGAAGAACTTGACCGCATCTTCCGGGAGGGCGTCATGAAGGGACTCAACCCCCTCACCGACGCGAAGGAGATCAGCCGGGCGGATGGATGCCGCCGGGCGGTCGAGGCCCCGCGTGGACACGCGAAGTCTACGAACTTCACCTTCAAGGACTCCATCCATTCGGCGGTCTACGCCTACAAGCACTACGAGATCATCCTCTCCGACAGCTCGGAACAGGCCGAAGGGTTCCTTAACGACATCAAGACCGAGCTCGAGGAGAACGCCGCGCTCCGGGAGGACTTCGGCGAGCTCGAGGGCCGCGTCTGGAAGGCGTCGGTCATCCTCCTCTCGAACGGCGTGAAGATCGAGGCCCTCGGCGCGGGGAAGAAGATCAGAGGCCGCCGCCACAAACAATGGCGTCCCGACCTTATCCTCTGCGACGACCTCGAAAACGACGAGAACGTCAACACCCCCGAGCAGCGGAAGAAGCTCCGGGATTGGTTTTACAAGGCGGTCTCGAAGGCGGGAGACACCTACACGGACATCGTCTATATCGGGACGCTGCTCCACTACGATGCCCTCCTCGCGAACGTCGCAAAGAACCCCGAGTATGAGGCCGTCCGCTACAAGGGCGTTATCAGCTTCGCCACAAATACGGAGCTTTGGGACGCTTGGGAGCGCATCTACACCGACCTCGAGAACCCGAGGCACAAGGAGGACGCCGAGGCGTTCTTCAAGGCGAACGAGGCCGAGATGCTGGAAGACACGGCGGTCTTGTGGGAGGAGAAGCTCCCGTACTACGCCCTTATGGTTATGCGTATCTCCGAGGGCGAGGCGAGCTTCTCGTCGGAAATCCAGAACGAACCCGTCGACCCGGAGAACTGCGCCTTCCTCGAGGAGTGGCTCGACTTCTACGACGACGGGCAGCTTCCCCCGGACTTCACCGACTCGAAATTCATCTTCGTCGGGGCGAATGACCCGAGCCTCGGGAAGAACCGCAAGAGCGACACCTCCGCGATCATCGTGCTCGCGAAGGACACCTCCACGGGCTACCTCTACGTCGTCATCGCGGACATCGCGAAGCGCAAGCCCGACAAGATCATCGACGACGCGATCGAGGCGTCGAGGCGTCTCAAGCGGGATTACAAGAAGCCCATCTACAAGTTCGGCGTCGAGACGGTTCAGTTCCAGTATTACTTCGCCGAGATCATGCGGCAGAAGTCCGCCGACCTCGGCGAGTATCTCCCCATTGAGGAGATCAACAGCGTCCAGAACAAGGATGCCCGCATCCAGAGCTTGCAGCCCTTCGTGAAGAACGGCTACATCAAGTTCAGTAAGAAGCACAAGACCCTTATCGACCAGATGCTCAAGTACCCGATGGGGAAGAACGACGACGCGCCGGACGCCTTGCAGATGGCGGTCGCCCTGGCCCTCTCCGTGAAGGTCGGGCGGAAGGTCGACTACAAATCAGTCTTAGGCCGCGCTGTGAAGTTCCGGCGCGGGGCCTACTAAGGAGGTGAGGCGCATGAACATCCAAGAGAACACGGTCATCCACGGCGACAGTCTCACCATACTCCGGCAGATGGAGCCCGAGAGCGTGGACGCGATCATCACCGACCCGCCCTATGGAATCGACTACCACTCAAAGGGCACGGGCGCGTCTATCAAGAACGACAAGGCTCCCTTTATCTGGTTCCTGTATGACGCCTTCCGGGTTCTCAAATCCGGGGCATCTGGGCGGGGAACGCTCATTTGCTTCACTCGCTGGGACGTGGAACAGACCTTTATCGACGCTATGAAGCTCGCGGGCTTTGTGGTGAAAAGCGAGGTCATTTGGGACAAGGTTCTGCACGGGATGGGAGACTGCAAGGCGCAGTTCGCTCCCACCCATGAAAACATCATTTTTGCCGTGAAGGGCAAGTTCAGCTTCCCGGGGCACCGACCGAACGACGTTGTTTCATTCCGCAAACTCAGCGGCTCGCAGATGATACACCCGACCGAGAAACCCGTGGGGCTCATCACGAACCTCATCACTTCGGTCACAAAGCCGGGCGATCTCATTCTCGACCCGTTTGCCGGGAGCGGCTCTACCCTCGTCGCGGCAAAGAAAACCGGGCGGCGGTTCATCGGAGTCGAGCTTGACGCCGAGTATTTTGAGAAAGCGCGGCGGCGCATTGAGGAGGCGGTCGAGTGAGCAAGAACAAGAAACGGCGCAACCCCCAAGCTCCGCCGCAGCACAGGCCCGACACCCGCGAGATCGCCGTCGCCCAAGTCACGGACAAGTACAGCGAATACCCCTCGGATGGGCTCACCCCCGTCCGGCTCGCGCAGATCTTCAAGGAGGCTGACGCGGGCGACGTGCTCCGGCAAGCCGAACTCTTTGAGGAGATGGAGGAGAAAGACCCGCATCTCTTTAGTCAGCTCCAAACCCGGAAGAACGCCGTCACGGGCCTCGACTTCGAGATCATCCCCTTCGACGCCGACGACGAGAGGGACAAGGAGATCGCCAAGTTCATCGATGCGCAGCTCGGCGGCATTGAGGGCTTCGAGGACGTCATGCTCGACCTGCTGGACGCGATCGGCAAAGGCTTCGCAGTTTCTGAAATCATGTGGAGCTACGACGAGGGGCATGTCGTGGTCGGGGACATCCGGGCCCGGCATCAAAAGCGGTTCTTTTGGGACAGTGTCGACGACTCCTTCAAGGTGAGGACGGAGGAGGCGCCGAAGGGGACGCCCCTCCCGAAGAACAAGTTCATTCTCCACCGCTACAAAGCCCGGAGCGGACACCCCTCCCGGGCGGGCGTCCTCCGCGTGGTCGCCTGGATGTACCTCTTTAAGAACTACACCCTCAAGGATTGGGTCGCGTTCTGCGAAGTCTACGGGATGCCCCTCCGTCTCGGCAAGTACCAGCCGGGCGCGAGCGAGGAGGACAAGCGGGCCCTCATGCAAGCCCTTGCGCAGATCGGCACGGACGCGGCGGGCATATTCCCGGACGGCACGACGATTGACTTCGTGAACACCGAGAAGACCAGCTCGACCGACCTCTATGAGCGGCTCGCCCGCTACTGCGACGAGCAGATCAGCAAGGCCATACTCGGGCAGACGTTGACGTCGGACTCGGGCGGCGGCAGCTACGCGCAGAGCAAGACCCACAACGAAGTAAGGCACGACCTCACCGTCGCGGATTGCAAGGCCCTAGCCGCCACGCTCCGGCGCGATCTTATCCGGCCCCTCGTCCTGTTCAACTTCGGCGAAGACAAGCGCATCCCCTATCTCCGCTTCGACGCCGAGGAGTCGGAAGACCTCACGCAGACCGCGAACATCCTCGGCACCCTTATCGAGAAGACGGGGCTTAAGGTTCCGACCTCGTACATCTACAAGAAGTTCTCCATCCCGAAGCCGGAGGGCGACGAGGAAATCGCGACGCCCACGGCTCCCGCCCAGGGCGCAGGCTTCGGCCCCTTCTCCTTCAAGGAGCCTCCGCCCACGGCGGCGATCGCGCTCAAGGCCGGGGACGCGGCAGGGCCGGGGACGCAAGAGCGCATCGATAGGCTCGCAGCCGCCGCCACCAAAAAGAGCGCGGGAGCATTCAAGAAAGCCTTCGGGCCCGTTCTCAAGATAATCGAGAAATCCCGGAGTCTCGAGGAGCTCCGCGAGATGATGGAGGACGACAAGGCCGTCGCCGCGATCTTCGAGGAGATGGACGTCACCGACATCGAGGAGCTGCTCCAAAAGGTCATAACCTACGCCAACCTCGAGGGGAGGGCGGTCGAAGATGGACGGCATTGAGAGCATCCTCACCCGGAAGGACATGACTTTCGAGGAGGCGGTCGACTACTTCAAGGGCCGTGTCCCGGTCACGGCGGGCACGTTCTACAAGATCACCGAGCAATACCGGGGCCTCGCCTTCACCGTCTCGGGCTACACGAAGGCCCAAATCCTCAAGCGGTTCTACGACGAGCTCCTCACCGCGCTGGAAGACGGGAACACCCTCTCGGAGTTCCGTTCCCGGATGAACGATTTCCTCGAGTCCGAGGGCTACGAGGGGTTCAACCCGATACAGGCCGACAACATCTTTCGGACGAACATCCAGACGGCCTATAACGTGGGCCACTATGAGCAGATGACAGACCCGGGCGTCATGCAGCTCCGCCCCTATTGGCAGTATGACGCCGTCAACGACTCCAACACCCGACCGAGTCATCTCGCGATGGACGGGAAGGTCTTCCCCGCCGACAGCCCCGTATGGGACACATGGTTCCCACCGAATGGGTTCCGATGCCGTTGCACCGTGAAGACCCTCTCGAAGCGACAGGTCGAGAGCCGGGGCCTCAAGGTGGAGGAGTCGCCCCCGGGCGGCGTCATGCCCGATCCCCACTTCTCCACCAACCCGGCGAAGGTGAAGTTTAGCCCCGACCTCAAGGACTACCCCGAGCCGCTCGTCAAGGCATACAAGAACCGGGAAAATGGCAACCCGGCCCCATAAGCCCATAGAGGGCCCCAGGAAGGCCCGGAGGCGTGGGCAGGATTAATACGGGGACGGCCAGAAGGCGGCGTTATCACGCGAATTAACGGCGTTACGGGCGGCCTTGAGCTTCAAGCAAAGGAGGACACCAGCAAATGAACGACTTTCTCACTCTCAAGGGTGGCGAAGTGGATGTCGGAGGAGCCCCGGAGATCATCTCCGTCCTACCCCTCGGGCACGTCGTCAGCCAGAAAGGAGAGTTCGACGTCGACGAGGAGAGCTTCGAGGCTATGAAGGCGCAGATCGCGCAGCGCGGCGTCGACCTCGTCGTCGACTACGAGCACCAGACCCTAACGGGAGAGCGGGCTCCCGCCGCCGGATGGGTCAAGGAGCTCTTTCTCGACGACGGGCACATCAAGGCCCGGGTCGAATGGACGCTCCCGGCGAAGCAGTACCTCGAGAACAAGGAGTACCGCTACCTCTCCCCGGTCATCACCGTCCGCAAGACGGACAGCAAGGCGATGGGCATCCACTCCCTCGCCCTCACCAATACCCCGGCAATCGAGGGGATGACCCCGATCGTCAATTCTTCATCATTCAAAGGAGGACAAAACAACATGAACGAAGTCATCAAGAAGCTCGCGGAGCTGCTCGGCCTGGGCGAAGACACCGCCGAGGAGCAGGTCTTCGAGGCTCTCAAGTCTTGCGTTGAGGAGAACAAGAGCTTCAAGGAAGCCGCCGAAGCCGCGAAGAAACAGCAGCCCGTGGACGGCAAGCAGCCGCCCGAGAGCGACTCCGTCGTCGCAAACAAGACCGTTTGCGAGCTCCTCGGCCTCAAGGCCGGGGCCTCGACCGCCGACGTCACCGCCGAGATCATGGCCCTCAAGGGCGGCATCAACGGGCGCGTGAAGGCTCTCGAGGAGCAGCTCGCCGACCGCGACGCGGAGCAGGCCGTCGAGATGGCCCTCAAGTCCGGCAAGATCACCCCGGCGCAACGCGATTGGGCGAAGGGCTACGCTCTCAAGAGCCCGGAAGGGTTTAAGGAGTTCGTCGACAAGGCTCCCCAGGCCGTCCCCCTCGGCGAGATCGCGGGCGGCGACAAGCTGGCCCTCAAGGGAGACCAGCTCGACGAGCCGACGATGCTCGTCTGCAAGCAGCTCGGCATCTCCGAGGAAGACGTCAAGAAGTACGGCATCATGAAGGAGGATTAACGTCATGGCAGCTTTGAAGGCACCGAGAGACACGAACGAGATCGCCAACGGCGCGAGAGCGATCGTGCTCCCCGTAAAGGGAGCGACCACCATCTACCAGGGCTCTATCGTCGCGATCGACGCGAACGGCTACGCCGTTCCCGGCAAGAAGTCGGCGGGGCTCAAGGCGGCGGGCCGGGCCGAGGAAACCATCGAGAACCAGGGCGGCGACGGCGAGCTCGTCATCCGCGTCACGCGAGGCGTCTTCGTCTTCGAGAACACGGCGACCAGCGCGAACAAGCTCACCGCCGCCGACGTCCTGGGCCCGTGCTACATTGAGGACGACCAGACCGTCACGAAGCTCGCGACGGGCGCGTCCGTCGCTGGCCTCGTCATCCGGGTCGACGACGAGGGCGTAACCGTCGAGATGGGATTCGGCTACACCGCGCCCGCCACCGCGTAACCCACATTCAGAAGGAGGATAACTAATCATGATTGTCAATCCGCAGACTTTGAGGGGAATCTACGTCGGCTTCAACACCCTGTTTAACCGGGCGTTCCAGACTGAGAACCCTCTCTACAAGCAGATCGCCACCATCTCCCCGTCCACCACAGACGCCGAAACCTACGCATGGCTCGGCGACATCCCCGGCATGAGGGAATGGATTGGAGAGCGTGAAATCCAGAACCTCACCGCCTCCGGCTACACCATCAAGAACAAGGACTTCGAGCTCACGGTCGGCGTCGACCGCAACGCGATCGAGGACGACAAGATCGCCCTCTATAACCCCTCCGTGGAGATGCTCGGCCAGTCCGCCGCGATGCACCCCGACGAGCTCATTTTCAAGCTGCTCGCCTCCGGCTTCACCGAGAAGTGCTACGACGGCGAGGCGTTCTTCTCCGACAAGCACAAAGTCGGCAAGAAGACCGTCTCCAACATGACCCACGCGCCCCTCTCCCTCGAGGCGTACATCGTGGCCCGGGCCACGATGATGTCCCTCACCAACGCGAAGGGCCGGGCCCTCAACCTCGTCCCCGACACCCTCGTCGTCCCGCCCGCGCTGGAAGCGAAGGCCCGGGACATCCTCGTCGCCGACTACATCAACGGCACGAAGAACACCATGCAGGGCACCGCGAAGCCCCTCGTCGCCCCGCAGCTCGCCGGGCATGATACGGCGTGGTTCCTGCTTTGCACGTCCCGGCCCATCAAGCCGACCATCTGGCAGCAGCGCAAGGCCCCGAAATTCGTCTCCAAGACCGCCGAGACCGACGACAACGTCTTCATGAACAAGAAGTTCCTCTACGGCGTCGACAGCCGAGGCAACGCGGGCTTCGGCTTCTGGCAGATGGCATACGGCAGCGACGGCACCGCTACCGAGTAACCCGGGCCGAGACTGGACGAAGGGAGGGGACAGCGTGAGCTACAGCACGAAGGAAGAAGTCCGGGAGATGCTCAAGGATGACGCGCTCAACTCGATAATCGGCGACACCTTCATCGAAGACCCGGAGCAGCGCGAGGCCAAGATCGCCCCGATCATCGAGGCGGCGATCGGCGACGCCGACGCGGAGATCGACGGCTACCTTGCCAAACGCTATAGCGTTCCATTCGGCCCGGTTCCGAAGGTGCTCAACAAGTTCTCGAAGGACATCGCGATCTATAACCTCTACTCCCGCATCGGCATCGATGAGAGCACCGACGAGAAGAACTACTTGAACCGCTACAACGCGGCGATCAAGTTCCTCACGCTCGTCGCGGAGGGAAAGGTCTCCATCGGGGCCCAAGCCGATGACCCGGCGACGGCAGCGTCGACCGGGTTCTCGGCGAAGTCAAACCCCCGGCTTTTCACCCGGGGCACCATGAAGGGGATGTAAGGCGTGGCCGACTATAGCATCAGACTCGAGGGCGATGTCGCCGGATTGTTCCGCAAAATGAGGAGCTACTCGGAGCTCGACAAGAAGGCCCTCAACGCAGCCCTTGCCGAAGGCGTCCGGGAGTCCACCCTCGAACGCTTCAAGCAGAGCAAAGACCCAAGCGGCAAACGATGGAAGACCTCCATCCGGGCCGCGACGACGGGCGGGAAGACCCTTATCGACTCCTCGCAGCTCCGCAACTCCATCAAGGCGAAATCGGACGCCTCGGGCTTTGCAGTCGGCACCAACGTCAAACACGCCGCGACCCATCAATTCGGCGAGCCGGGCCGTACCATCCGGGCGAAGAAGGCGAAGGCCCTCCGCTTCCAGGTCGGCGGTCGCTGGGTTACGAAGAAGCAAGTCAAGGTCAGCATCCCCGCCCGTCCGTTCCTCGGCCTCTCGGAAGACGATATGCAAGAGATCAAGGCAACCGTCGAGGACTTCGTCGGAAGGGAGGACTAAATGCTCTACCAAGAAAGCAAGCAATACCTTCTCGACAAGCTCAAGGCGTCGGGCCTCAAGTCGAAGCCTTACACCACGCAAAAGGGCCTCGAAAAGAGTCAAGAGAGTCACATCGGCGCGGTTCTGTTCGAGTCGGAAACCCTCACGCGAAACGGCTCCAAAACCTACTACAAAGACCAAGAGGGAGCGCAGAAGAAGCGGAGGAAGGTCTTCGACCGAGCCCTCGCGTTCACCGTGATAATCGGCGACTACACCGACGAGGCCGTCGAGAGCATGTTCGAGAAGTTTCTCGCAAGCCTCGACCGGGGCATCTACGTCAACGGCGACTTCGTCCCCGTCGAGGCCGAGGGTGCGGATTGGGTCGACAAGGACGACTCCATACTCAAAGCACAGGTCGCCGTCCAAGTGAAGATCATCTTCCACGGCGGCGTTTACAAAGACACAGACTTCGCGAAAGTCTCCGAGCTCGACATCGAAGACGTCGCAAAGGGAAAGGAGCCTACAGATGGCAAACAATAAAGCAGCTCCCGGCCCCGCGCCGGAGCCGAAGCAGACCGACAAGGCCCCGGAGTTCTTCGACATCGGGGAACTCCGCAGCAAGCACAAGATCGGCTGGGCCGTCTTCGCGGGCGTTTGCGCCGCGAAGGAATGGAAGCCCGGCAAGGCCGTCACCGAGGAGGAGTTCCTCGCGGCAGTTCGTGAGTTCAACGCGGCCCCCATGACCGGGGCCCGCAAGGAAAGCGAGGCGAAGAAGTAAATGCTCCGAGATGTCACACATAAGGTCACGGACGGCCTTCTCGGGTTTGCCACGGCGACGGGCGACGGGAAGCACCTCAAGATCGGCGTCGCCCCGGTCGTGTCCGACACCCCGATCATTGTCACGGGCGACATGGACGCGGCGAAGATCAAGGCCCGGCTCGGGCTCTCGCCTCTGGCGGACGCCGTCATGGACGCCGTGCAGTTCGGCGCGGCCCGGACGTATTGCCTCCCGGTCGCAGCGACCACGGCGGGCGAGTTCGGGGAGGTAGTCAAGAAGGGAGGCGGCGGCGGGAACATGACCGTCGAAGGCTCCCCGACGAACGCCTTCTCCGTGGTCGTGAAGATCACCGCACAGGGCGGGCTCAACGCCGCCGCCTTCGTCGTTTCCATCGACGGCGGGAACAGCTTCACCGACGAGATCACCGTCCCCGTCACGGGCGAGTATGCGCTCGAGGGGACGGGGCTCAAGCTCAAGTTCACCGAAGCAGCCCAGGAAGACCAAAAGCCGAGCTCCTTCATCGTGAACGACGCCTACAGCTTCACCACCACGGCCCCCACCATGACGAACGGCGACGTCCTCGCCGCGATCGACAAGCTCAAAAACTTCGCCGAGGAGTATGAGTTCATCCACATTGTCGGCGCGAGCGACCTCCCGCTTTGGCTCGCGGTCAGCGAGGCGCAAGTCCAGCTCCGCGACACCTACCACAAGCCCGTATTCGTTATGATGGAGGCGGGCTACCCCGAACCCTCCGGGAATGGCACCGCCATCACCGTCAACATTGACGCCGAGGGCGACCTCACCGATTGGGCCCTCGGGATGGAGGCGAAGAAGAAACAGGTCAAGAACTACGACGTCCAGGTCGTCACGGCATGGGGCCGTCTCGTCAAGATGGACGGCACGACGCAGATCGTCAACCTTGCGGGCGTCGTCTCTGGGCTCTACGCGAAGGCGAAGGTTCAAGAGTCCATCGGCAAGACCCGGGAGGAGGCGGGCTTCGGGCTCCCGAAGACGAAGCTCCTCGAGCTGCTCCCCGCCGAGCTGGACAACTCCATCGTCGAGCTCCTCGACAAAGCGGGCTACCTCACCTTCCGGGAGTACGACGGCCTCGACGACTTCTATGTCTACCACGCGAAGATGCTCTCCCCGGATGGGAGCGACTTTAGGTATGCGGAAGACGTCCGCATCAAGAACAAGATCATCCGGGAAACCCGCAAGGAGGGGCTCTTGCTTCTGAACGACGACATCGACCTCGAGGACGTGCAAGGCGAGCTCGAAGCCCGGGCGAAGTTCATGTTCGCCCCCTTGCAGCGCATGATCGATGCGAAGGAGATCAGCTCCGCCGAGATCATCGTCCCCGAGGGGCAAGAAGCGACCATCCTCAAGGACGAGACCATGCGCGTCAAAATCCGCTATGTATCCCGGGGCTACATCCGCGAGGTCGAGGTCGACCTCGGCAGGGCGCAGCCGAGCGAGTGAGGGAAAGGAGGTTAAACCGTTATGTCTCTCAAAGTTAATGGCATCAGTTACGGATGGGGCGACGTCGACGTCAAAATCCCCGGCCTCGTCCTCACCGTCCAAGAGATCAGCTACGACGACGAGCAGGAGATGGAGGAGTCCTACGGCAAGGGTTTTAGGCCCAGGGGCTACGGCAAGGGCAACTATAAGGCGTCCGGCAAGATGTCGATGCTCCGGGACGACTACGACGACGTACTTGCCTACTGCAAGGCGAAGGGCATCCCCTTCTACGGCATGGAGTGGCCCTCCGTCGTTGTCTCCTATGCCAACCCCGGCGAGCGGACGCGCATCGACGAGCTCAAGAAGGTCATCCCCGTCAAGCGCAGCCACAAGGCCGCGCAGGGCGACAAGACCCTCTCAATCGACATCGACCTCATGATTGTCGGCGGCATCGTCGAGGACGGCGTCGAGCCCACAAAGTAAGAAAATCATCTCAAAATATTCGAGAATAGGAGGCCCAAAAATGGAAGACATCAAGAAGAATGAGCCCGCAAAGGTGGACGCCGAGACGCTCAAGGCGAAGTATGGCGGCAAGGTCTACCGCGTCGCCGCGACGATTGAGGTCGACGATGAAACCGAGAAGGCGGTCGAGTATTTCTTCAAGCGTCCCTCGACGGCGAGCTATGACCGCTACGTCAAGACCACCGCGCAGGGCGCGACGAAAGCCCTCAAGACCTTCCTCTATGACAACATCACCGAGGAGAGCCGGGCGACGTTCGAGGCCGACCTTGAGGAGTTCCCGGCCCTGGCCCTCTCCATCGGCGAGAAGCTGCTCGGGATGCTGGGGCTCTCTAAGCAGACAAATTTGAAGAAGCTCTAAGGGAGCAGCTCTCGGAGGTCAAGGGGAACTTCATAGCGGGCGGCTTGCTCGAAATCTATCGGTTCCTCCCTCCGGCTCTCTTAGAGGGTTTTGATCTCGAGGCGATCGGCCTTGACGAGTTCGTCGGTTACGTTGCGAAGGCTCGCTTCGTCCAAGAGCTCGAGAAGGACATCGTCGCCCGGGCAATCTCCGAGGTCTTCTCGGAATGACCGGGCGGCGGTCGCCTCGCTTAGAGCACAAGGTCGCCTCCCCACAAAATAGGGAAGGAGGCAAAGCATGAGTTTAGAGTCCGTGTTCAAGCTCTCCCTTGTAATGAACATGATCGACAACCTCACCGGGCCGATGGCGGGCGTCACATCCGCCGCGAGCGGTTCCGTGTCCAAGCTGCAAAGCGTCAACACCGCGCTCGGCAGCATGGCGAAGATGGGCGCGGTCATGCAAGAGATGGGCTCACAGATCACCGGGGCCGTGCTTGCCCCGGTCGAGGCCACATTCGAGACGCGCCGGGCGATCGGCGAGCTCTCCTCCCTGGGCGTCAAAGACCTTGAGGCCGTGGAGGACGCCGCCCGAGCGTTCAGCGATCAATGGGCCGGGACGACGAAGGCCGACTTCATCAGCGCGGCCTATGACATCAAGAGCGGCATCGCCTCGCTATCCGACGAAGGCGTCGCCGACTACACTACCCTCGCGGGCCTCACAGCGAAGGCCACGAAGTCGACGATCGGGGAGATGACATCCCTTTTCGCCACGGGCTACGGCATCTACAAGGACTACTACAACGACCTCTCCGACATGGAGTTCGGCGAAATGTTTTCGGCGGGCATCGCTCAATCGGTCAAGCAGTTCAAGACGACCGGGTCGGGCATGGCCCAAAGCATCCAGGCCCTCGGCGGCTCGGCAACGACGGCGAACGTCCCCCTCGAGGAGCAACTCTCTATCCTCGGTATGCTGCAAGCCACGATGGGCGGCAGCGAGGCGGGCACGAAGTACAAGGCGTTCCTCCGATCGGCGGCAAAGGGCGGCGAAGCCCTGGGCCTCTCGTTCATGGACGCCAACAACCAACTCCTATCTATGCCCGACATACTCGACCAGCTCCGGGGCAAGTTCGGCGACACGATGGACGCTGCCGAGAAAATGGAGCTTCAAAAGGCGTTCGGCGACACCGAGGCCGTCGCCCTTATCGACCTCATGTATAACAAGGTCGGCGACCTACAGGACAACATCCTCGGCATGTACGACGCCCTCGGCTCCGGCACAGGCGTCGCCACTGAGATGGCGAACGCGATGAACGAGACGGAGCCGGAACGCTTCGAGCGGCTCACGCAGCGCATCCAGAACGTCAAGGAGTCGATCGGCAACTCGCTCCTCCCCACCATCAACGACCTCATGGGGAAGGGCGAACAGGTGCTCACGAAGGTCGGGGCCTGGATAGAGGAGAACCAGGAGCTCGTCAAGGTCATCATGCTCATAGTGCTCGCGATCGGCGGGTTCCTCACCGTGGCGGGCACAGTCATCGCGATCGTGTCGGGCGTGGGCCTCGTCATCACGAAGACCGTCTCGGCCTTCAAGCTCTTAAAGACAGGGTTCACCATAGCGAAGGCCGCGCTCTCGCCGCTCATATCGAGCGTGTGGAGCTTCACGGCGGCGCTCCTTGCGAACCCTATCACATGGGTCGTCATCGGCATTGTGGCCCTTGTCGCCGCCTTCATTTGGCTATGGAACAACTGCGAAGGGTTCCGCAACTTCTGGATTGGCCTATGGGATAAGATCAAGGCGATCGCGAAAGCCGTCGCGGATTGGTTCTCCGCCGCATGGGACACCGTCGTCTCCGCCCTCCGGGGCGCATGGGAGGCATTTAGCGGGTTCTTCGTGGGTCTTTGGGAGGGCATCCGCTCGGCAGTCGGAGCCGTCGCGAGCTGGTTCAGCTCTGCGTGGTCGGCGGTCGTTTCCACGTTCCAAAGTATGTGGCAAGCGTTTAGCGGCTTTTGGAGCGGCCTATGGGACGGCATCCGGGCAATCCCCCAGGCAATCGCGGACTGGTTCAGCACCGCATGGACGGCAGTAGTCGCGGCCTTTACGGGCGCGTGGGAGGGCGTCGGCGCGTTCTTCTCCGGCCTATGGGACGGCATCATCAACGTCTTCAAAGGGGCTATTAACTGGATTATCGACGGGATAAACGGCATCATCGGAGGCATCAACTCCGTCACCAACGGCGGGCTCGCGCAGACATTGGGCATCGCCTTCGAGATACCTAAAATTCCGCGTTTGGCAAAGGGCGGCATCGTGCAGCACCAGCCGGGCGGCATCCTTGCCAACATCGGCGAGGGCCGGTATGACGAGGCGGTCATCCCTCTAAGGGAGGGCCGGATGCCCTGGGACGAAGGGAGCGGGCGCGAGCCCGTGAAGAAGGTGAGCTTCGGCACCACCCGCAGCGAGGAAGACGCCGAGGGCGGCAGCTCCGGCAAAGGCGGCGATGGGAAGCAAGTCATCATCCACAAACTGCTTATGCCCGTCGACCTCAAGAAGATCAAGGACTTGCAACAGCTCCTCGCAATCCTCAAGGAAGTCGAGGACTACGCGGAGGCCAACGGCACCGAAGTCGACCAGAGCGACCCGGACGCCGAGCCGTCTCCGACTTAAAGGAAGGGAGGGACGTCCGTGATATACGTCGAAGACCAACTCGTCAAAGTGAGCGGCGTCGTCCTCCCTGGCCTTGTCAAGAGTATCGAGGTCAAGGAGTCGGCGAAGATCGACGAGCAAGAGGTCGAAGGCAGCGCAACGAAGCCGAAGCAAGCGGTTGGCTACGAGGACGCGAAGGTCAACATCGAGCTCGTCGTCGACGACACCCCGACACAAACGAAATACCAACGACTCGAGACGCTCCGGGCGGTCTTCCGTAAGCCCGGGCAAGCCGTCCCGCAGCCTATCCCCATCGTCAGCGAAGATACGGCAAAGCACGGCATCGACAAGGTCTTATTCAAGGGGCTCACCCACAAGGCCGAGTCGAAGAATGAGCAGCTCACCGTCTCCCTCGAGTTTTGGGAGTACGTCCCGCAGACCATCAAGGCGACGTCGGGCAGCTCCTCGGGCACTTCGTCCGGCAGCTCGGGCGGCGCGGCGAGCAGCCTCTCCTCAGATTACAAGGGATACCTCTCCAGGAGCCGGGGCAAGTCGCCCGCCGTGGATAATGCGAGCACAGCGCAAGCCCTCGACCGCGTTTCTCAAATGCCCTACTAAGAAGGAGGCGGTCAACGCATGGAAACCATTGAGCTATTCTACCCACAGATTGCCGCTCGGGCGGGCCCGTACGCCTTCGACCAGGGCGTCGAGTTCGAGGTCTACTCCTCGAAGTCCTCCTATTTTGATTGGGCAAAGATACGCTTTACAGAGCAGTATCAGCCGAAGATCACCGTCGCTCGGAAAGACCCGGCAACGATCGAGCTCGGCTACAATGACGTCATGGAGGAGGTCTTCACGGGCTACGTCGCGCAGCCGTACAACGGCGGCGGCTTCGTCAATGAGATCACTCTCAAGGACGAGATGCTGCTTCTCGAGGAGACGCAGATCAACAACACCTTCCTCGACACGACGCCGCAAGAGATGCTCGCCTACTTCCTTGGCAAAGCGAGCGTCTCGAAGATGCAGCTCTCCGCCCAGGGATACCCGGCGCGGAAGCGGCTACCCATCCGGCAGATGAACGTCATCGAGGCGATCAACACCGTACACGCGGCATGGAACATCAAGCAGCCGTTTTTTTTCTCGGGCGGCGTCTTCTATTGGGGTGTCAAGCCCGAGCAGAAGAAGGTCTACACGTTCGAGTATGGCGTCAACATCCTCGCCCTCACCCGGATGGGAGGCGTGTGGGAGCTCGAGACAGTCTCCGCGCCGTTCGTCCGGCACTCGCACAAGATCAACGTCATCCATCCCAAAGTGAACGGGGAGGTCGAAGTCTCGAAGGTCGTCTCGGCGACCAACGACGAGGGCTTCATCCGCACAAAGATTTACTTCTAACCAGCAGAAAGGAGGGGCGCGACAATGCTTGAGGAAATGACGAAGGCGGTCGTCACCAAACTAATTGCCCAGGACTACCCGCATTTGAAGCTCCCCGCCGTGGTCTACGCCACCGTCGCCCAGGCGAAGCAGCTTGGGGAGACCTTCGAGATCAAGAAGCTCACGATCTGCAACGACGAGAGCGGCGGCAGCTACAAGGGGCACATCGTCGCCCACTGGAACGAGTACACCCTCACCGTCGTCGACCGCTTCGGCAACGCCGACGAGACATTCCCGGCCCTCCCCGGCATCCGCTCGCGGGCGCAGTACAAGGCTGGGGCGACGGTCGCCGTCGCCCTGGCCTACGGGGACGGCCCGGTCATCATCGGGGAGGTGGTCTTGTGACGGGCATCAACGACACCGACGTCCGGCTCTCGGACGAATGGCAGCTCACACAGGCGGCGGACGGCGACGCCCCGCTTTGCTCGGGCCTTGAATGTCTCTATCAGAACATCATCCTCGAGGCCCTTACGCAGCCGGGCGACCTGTTTTATGACGAGTCCTTCGGATGGGGCCTTTACGACTTCGTCCAGTCGGAGGACGACGACCTCACACGGCTCGAGATCACGCAGCGAGCCCGGCTCGGGCTACAGAAGCGCGAGGTCATCGTCCCCGAGAGCATCGAGGTCGACGTGAGCTTCTCCGGCGACACGTTCCGGGTCTACTGCTCCTTCCGCTTCACGGAAGAAGACGAGCCCCGGGAGCTCAACATCATCATCGGCGCGGTCAATGTGGAGGTGACAACAGCATGATAGATAAAGACATCCTTGACGCGGTTCTCCCGGTTCCCGATCTCGAGGAGCTGGCGGAGCAGACTACCGAGGAGCTCAAAAATGAGGGCTTCGTCATAACAAACTTTCACTCGGGCGGCGTCTTCTACACCCTGCTCATGATCGTCCTCCGCATCAAGATTGAGTTCACCCAGCTCTTGAGGACGATATTGAGCAACATGTTCGTCTCACACGCCTCCGGCGCGTGGCTCGACCTCAAGATGGCCGACTACTCCAAGAAGCGCAAGAGACCGCAGAAGACGCGGGGCTTCGTCACTATCTCCCGGCTAACCCCCGGCGAGGCCGTGAAGATTGCGAAGGGCCACGTCTTCAAGACCGCAAAGGACATCAACGGCGAGGAGCTTCGCTTCTTCACCCTCGAGGCGTCCGTGCTACAGAAGGACGCGCTCGCGACCGACATCCTCGTCGAGGCCGAGGTCGAGGGCTCCCGCTACAACGTACCCCAGGCGCAGATCACCCGCACCCTCACCCACATCGGCGGCGGCGTGGATACCATCACCAACGCCGAGGACTGGATAACCAGAGAGGGCAGCGACAACGAAGACGACGACAGCCTCCGGGCCCGGGGCTTGCGCTCATGGGCGGAGCTGGCACGGCGGGCGATCGAGGACACGTTCATCAACGCCGCCGAGGGCGTCCCGGGCGTTCTGTTCGCTCAAGCGGATTGCAACCACCCACGCGGCCAGGGCACCGTCGACGTCATTGTGACGGGCACGGCGGGCGAGGCCACCGCGAGCCTGCTCGCGGAGGTGAGCGTAGCCGTCGACAGGATAGCCGGGCCCTACGACGACATCCTCGTCAAGAGCTCCTCTACTGTGACCCAGGACATTGAGGTCAAGGTCACGTCGGGAGACAGCCTCTCCGAGGACGAGATCACGAACAAGGTCACGGCCATCCTCACCGAGCTCCTCGCAGTTCGCAAGGGACGGAGGTTCTACGAGCTCACCCGGAGTGACATCAACCACGCTATCCGAAGCGGATATTCCGGGGCCATCAATGCCCAGGTCATAACCCCGGCTCAGGACGTCACGCTCGACAAGGACAAGGTCATCATCCTCGGAGCCATCTCTGTAACGGTTCTAAGGGGGTGAGGTAGATGAAGCGGTTCGACACCTTCGGCGAGTACATGTTTGACCTACTGTTCGCGCCGCTCAAGAAGGGTAAGCAAACCACGAACCAGCTCCGCATCTTCTTCAAGGTCGTCGGGCGTATATTCGATGATATGAAGAAGGATGCCTTCCGCGTCCGGGACGAGGCCAACGTCGTAAGCGCTAGCCCGGTCATGCTCCCCGTCCACGGCCAAGATCGCGACATGCCCCGGCTCCCCGGGGAGGACATTGAGGCATATCGGACGAGGCTCTCCATGAAGGGCATCATCGCGCAGTACAGCGGCACCAAGCAGGGCGTACTCTATGCGCTCACGGCCCTCGGCTATGAGAAAAGCGAGATCGAGCCCTTCTCCGTACAAGATCCCGACCGCTGGGCCGAGTTCCTTGTCTACCTCGACGGCTCCAAGGGATCCGGCGTCAATGACCTCCTTGTTATCGATGCCCAGGTTCAGAAGGTCAAGGAAGGCAGCAGCAAGCCCGCCTATGGGGTCAAGACGGGATGCTCGATCGAGATACAGGCGGAAGTAAAAACCCGGGCTTCTTGGTACCCGAGATGTGGCGAAATCGTTTGCGGCGTATTCCCGCACATGGTAGCGATCGGGCGCATCTTCCGCGACACCGTCGAGATCGACACCAGGCCCTACGAAGGCATCGTAGAGTTTCCGAAGGTCGGCAAGGTCGCCGCCTCCGAGGAGTTCTACCAGCCGAGCGACTCCATCATGTTTGAAGCCGCCGCCTCGTACATCCAGACCAACAACAAAGCGGTCGACGGCGTCAACGAATATGAGAAATGCAGCACCAAAACCTACTTGAAGGGAGGCTCCGAATAATGGAGAGAACACTCAATGAACTCGGCGTACAGAAGATAGGGCAGCGGCTCGTCGACTCCATCGGCCATGCCGCCTATACCCTCAACGGGACGCCCAAGACGGCGGATGTATTCAAGCGCGTCGCCCAGAGGAGCACGGCGCGGATATACATCTACTTCAACGATACCGTCGAGGGGGAGATCGCGAACGTGCAGCTCGTCGACACGGACGGCGATGTCATCGCCGAGATCGGAAAGACCTTCACCAAGCCCAGGAGCAAGGGCCTTTATGTGGCCTTCAAATACGATATTAAAGAAGTGGAGGTAGAAGCAGATGAAAGCATATGAGCGCGTCGGCTGGCAAGATCACGTCGTCGATGAGACCACTGAGCCGCCGACGATCGTCCAGGAGGGGACGCCCCTAAGTCAGACGAACCTCGGGCACATGGACGACGGAATCCACGCCGTCACCGAGACGACGATCAACCAGGAGGCGCAGATCGCAGCAGTCCAGGCGGAGATCAAGGTATTGAAGGACGCGACCCTCAACAACATGGTCAACAACGTATTCCTCAAGAACTTCAACACTGTCAACTCCGTCGACATCACCTCGGGCATCTACGACCCCGTGGCCCGAAAAATCTATGTGTAGAGTCGCTTGCACTCGTAAAGAGGCGAGATGCATCATCGGGACGCTGCTCGCGCAGCTCCGCCCGGTATGCGAGACTTGTGACAGGCTCCCGGACGACGTCGTCCTCATCACGCCGGATAAGGCCACGGCCCGGAAGTGGTTCGCGTAGATCGTGGAGTTCCTCCGGGTTCACTTTCACCTCGAGGTGAACCAGAAGACGAAGACCTTCCCGCTCCGGAAAGGCGTCAACGCCTACGGCTTCAAAATCCGGACGACGCACCTTGAGCTCTGCATGGAGTCCAAGCAACGGGAAAAGAGGCGTATCCGTCGCATGATGGAGAAGCTCTCGGAGGGTCACATCACGAAGGAGTCCATTCAGCAAGCGGTCAACGCATGACTCGGCTATGCTCAATGGGCGAGCGCGTACAACATGGCGAAGAAGATATTTGCCAAGTACGATTTTATTAAAGTGGAAGGAGATACACCCTATGGCTCAATTTCTCGGAACCGTCAAGCTCGGCGGGTTTTACGAAAACGGGACGGCTCTCGCCCGTCCTACAAAGCCGTGGCGTAACGACAGCGGCGGAAACATCCCTTTAATGTCCGGGTCAATGGCGAACTACACCTTCGGCAATACCCCGACAGAGGAGGCCAAGCAGCTACAATGGCACAAGATCAAGGACGGGAATAAGACGCTGCTCATATGCGACCGCGTCATCCTCGTCTCCGTCTCCTGGGACCACCTCAACACGGCGGGCTTTATCTTCGGCAAGGAGATCACCATCGATGGCAGAAAGTTCCTTTGCCGCTCCCTCACGGGCGGAAGCACCTACAGAGGAAGCGACATGTACGCGGGTGGCTCTCCCACTAATAATGAGTGGGATAGGTTTATCACCCGCGAGGAGGTCATCACGGGCCTCCCGGCTCCGCTCTCGTCCGACCTGGACAGCAACCTAAACAGCACCGACCACACAAGCGCCCATAACCAGTTTTGGAACTGGGCGGAGGTCTATACATTATGCCAAGAGACGTATGGGTCGATCGCGTCGAACCGGGCGACCCGGGGCTACGACTCGGCCCGCAGATGGCGCAACTTCGGGCCGTCGGGCTTAGGCACGATTTTAGGTTTCCGCCCCGTCCTTGAAGTCCTGAACACTGAACCTCTGGTCTCTGACACAGACCGCGACCTGGGCGACAAGAACGCCGACTTCGCCCTCACCTACTTCGTCAACGACGAGAACGCCGCCGACATCCTCTCCGTCACGGAGACCCTCGACGGTCAGACGACGAAGACCTTCACGGCCACCAGGAACCAGAACTACACGATCAACGTCCCCGTGACGACCCTCGCGCTCGGGGCGCATACCATAGGCGTCCAAGTGAGCGATGGGCAGGGCGGAACAGCGGCCCGGGCGTGGACATTCCGGCGAACCAACTCCACCCCGACGATCTCCGGGCAGGACACGAACCTCGGCAACAAGAACCTCGGATTCAGCTTCCCGTACACCGTGGGCGACGCCGACAATGACACCCTCACCGTCACCGAGGAGCTCAATACGGAGACGCTCCGCACCATTAACAACGCGCCGAAGGGCGAGCAGCTCACGATCACGATCACCTCCGAGAAGCTCTACACCCTGGGCCTCAACTCGGTCAACACGCTCAAGATCACCGTATCGGACGGCAAGGGCGGCGTAGCCTACCGGGTGCTCACCTTCAAGCGCACCAACTCCGCGCCGACGATCTCTGGTCAGGATGCCGACCTCGGCTTGCAGACTGGCAGCTTCTCGGAGAACTACATCGTCAACGACGTCGAGGGCGACAGCGTGGTCGTTACCGAGTACGTCGACGACAAGGAGCTCCGCAGCTATCAAGCAGACCTCGGCAAGGAGGAGTCGATCGCCCTCTCCCGGGAGGAATGGCTCATCCTTGCAAATGGCACCCACCAGCTCCGCATCGAGGCCGTCGACGGCAACCTCGCGACCTCCGTCCGGGTCTTCAACTTCCAGAAGAACGAGACGACGATCTTGTTCCAGTTCGCAGCTCCGGAGGAGACCGACGCCAGGGCTTCAAAGGTACTCATCTCGCCGACGTGGAAGATCGACGGCGCGGTCGCCAAGGTTGAGGCTTGCAACAACGCCTTCGACGCTTCTCCCACCTGGGAGGACATCACGGCGATGGTCGCCATCAACAGGGTCTATAACTTCACAAACACGGTCAAAACCGCCGAGAAATGGGGCGTCAATGTGCGCTTCACCATCGAGAAGAACGAGGGCTACACGGGCGAGGTCTCCGTTTCCGGCTTTGGGGGTGCCTACGAATGAGCAACAACGAAAGCGGGGTCAAGTACCTAACCCCCAAGAAGTCCGTCGAGGAGCTCTCCAAGGTACAAAGGAGAAGCTCCAACGCCCAAGCCGTCGCGGAGATCGTCTTCGTTAAAATGGCGCAGGACGCCGCGCTGGACGACGTCACCATCACCGAATACCCCGAATTGTTCGTCCCTTGGGACGAGAACTTCCGGGGAAAGGCGGGCGACATCGTGCAGGACGAGGGGCAGCTCTACCGCTCCATCCACGACGTCACCGACGCCGGGCAGAACCGCAAGCCCTCGGAGACGCCCTCCATGTGGACGCGCATCGGCAATCCACTCGAGGAGTTCACCGAGTGGATACAACCTATTGGGGCGCATGACGCCTATGAGCAGGGCGCGAAGACCTCCCATAGCGGGAAGAAGTGGGTTTCCGACGTCGACTCGAACGTGTGGGAGCCCGGCGTCTATGGCTGGACGGAGTACACCGAGCCGGAGACCCGGGAAGCCGCCCAGGAGCCCGCAGAAGGGCCCCAAGCAGACCCGGGAGAGTAATCCCCCGCAAAGGGCGAAAAGGCGAAGGGAGGAGCGGCTTTTGCCGCCCCTCCCGGAACCTCAAAAGGCTCGCCCTTTTGCATGGGTCGCCCCCTCTTTAGGGGCGGTCGATGCAAGCGAGCGAGCCTCGGAATTGCTTCTTAGAAACGGGCTTATTTTTCTCATTTATCGTGTCCCGGTTTCTCAAAAATCGTGTCGCGCTACACTGGAATACTGGCAGCCCAAGATTATGGATGTCAGCAAGGAGAATAGCTCCACAAGCGGCACAGAACTGCAAACGGTTAAAAATGGCGATGACGAAACTTTGAATGGCGCTGCGTTTACAAAGGTGCGTTATTGGAATGGAGCATGGCAGGTTTACACCACGGAGTGGACAACGGTTGACCGCACTGAAACGACGGTTACTTATACCGGTAGCGATAACAACAACGTAACATATACGGGCGATAAAAACCAGCTGATCGCCTACTACATGGAAGTCGTGAACATCGACAATGAAAATGGCGAGAGCGAGCTGCATGTGAATGCTGCTGACTGGGGGACGAAAGGCGATGGAGGCGGCAACTGGGGCTACACGCCGGAGAGCAATCGTTGCTCTGTTTCCATCCAACTTGTTTATGAGGATGGATCGCTCAACCCCGTTGATACAACCGCAGAAAGCCTGAAGTCAAAACAATTGTCTATGGCTATTGGAACGGC
>ULWN01027356.1_pt1 | contig 54667 bp, 46 predicted proteins | sample 1960371 | NCBI WGS metagenome assembly ULWN01 (sample SAMEA4835813, study PRJEB28245) | human gut metagenome | biome: gut microbiome; material: fecal sample | place: Denmark | collected 2008 | reverse complement strand
CAGCCTGTACCTGCTGGCCGATATTCTTATCATTCAATTGCAGCTTGAGCGATACGCTGCCCGCCTCCATCGGCATAGCTTTTTCCTCCTTTTCGCTTACTTGCTGAATGCTGCCCGCAGCGCTTGCTGCAGCTGCGCCATCTGCGCCTTGATGACTTTTTCATCTGCCGGCCGCAGCTGCTTTGCCTGCCGTTGCCGCCACGCATTCCGGATACGCCGCTGCTCCGGCGTGTACCGCTGCAGCACCTCCGGATCATCCTCCAGGCGGATCGCCACGATCCGGCCGAGGGGAGTATCCTCCATCAGTCCGGCCACCAGCTGCGACCAATCTGCCCAGGATAGATCCTCCTGCGCCGATGGCAGCACACCGTATTGCTTCGCGATAGATTGTGCGATCAGAGCAGCATGCCGTATCGCTGGAGGCGGCTACGGATGGGGAGCACGGCGGCGTGCTGAAAGCGACCCGCCATGTGAACAGCGAGAATTGGATCTCGGTAGGGACCAAGGACATTACCATCGAGGGCGGCGTCCGGTATCGCTTCTCGGTCGATATCAAGGGGGCCGGTACCCGCCGGCACTATAAGCTGTTCGGGTATACCTTTGATCGGGCCGGCACGCCGAAGGAGATCACCTATGACATGCTTACCGGTGCGCCGGAGGCTGATCTGCCGGAGGATTGGCAGACCCTCAGTGCCGCCTTTACCGCTCCGGCCGATGCGGTGCGGGTGCAGCTGCGGCTGATCTTCTGGGGTGCCGAGGGAGATACCATGCTGCTGGACAATGCCTCCCTGTGCCCCTACAAGCAGACTGCGGTATTCCCGGAAAGCTGGAAATATGCCGGCCTTATCATGCCGGAAAACGACGACAATGCTTTTGTGCGGGTAGCCGAAGAGGGCTGCAGCAATAACAATGTCGGCTCGCTGCATGTGTACCGCAATTATGAGGTATATCACAGCGGCGGCTATGACCTGCGGTTTGGCTATCTTCTGACCAATGCTACCGCGGGCAATACCTATGTGCTGAAAATGATGGTGAAGGGCAACTTCAACCCTGCCGGTAATCCGCCCAACATGGAGCTTCCCTGGGGTAAGGGCACATGGACTGCCACCGGCAGCTCGGTCTATCGGTTCAGCAATCAGGAGTATGCCGAGTGGACGGAGGTATCCTTTGAATTTACGGCAGCCATCAGCGATTGGGCGCCGATACTGTTCAATGTCGGCGGCGACAATGGTGTGGATTGTTACATCGACAATGTGCGTCTGTATGCCGTGAACGATCTTAATACCAACCTTATCCCGGACGGCGATTTCTTCACCTGGGGCGATGTGGATACTACCCGCAATCTGATCCAGAACGGCGCCTTTGAGGGACTGCGGGTGCTGACGGTTCCCGGCTGGAGCTTCTCCGGTGATGTGGACTATTCTGCTGCGGACGGGAAGATCACCTTCGGCAGCCAGTCCTCGGCCACCTCCCTGCGCTACAATGTGACCGGTGGTGCGATCTATCGGGTGCGGACCGAGGGCAGTGGCGGTACGCTGCGGCTGACCTTTGACCAGGGGGCTGACTATACCCAGACTGACGCAGATGGCTACTTCATCGTACCGGCCGGAGCGCAGTATATGCGGGTCAGCTATGTCTCCGAGAGCGGCACGGAGCTGCGTTCCATCACATTCCGCGAGCTGGAGCATCCGGAAAACTTCGATTTTGAGCTGAAGGATCCCAACAGCGCTATGCCGCTGAACTGGCAGTCCTATGTGCTGGAAACAACGGATGATACCTATACCCGCAGCTATCGGTCGGGCGTTGGTGTGGACGGCAGCGCGGCTCTGCAGGTGACCACGCAGAAGTATAATGAAAAGGGAGCTCTGGTGGTTTACAGCAGCCGGATCGCGGTGAAGCCCAATGCGGTCTACCGCGTCACCTTCCAGGGCAAATACACCGGTACGGATATCGGCGTCTTCCCGCTGGCGCGCACATATAAGACGAACGGATCGGACTCAAGCGACGGAACGCCTTATAACTGGCTCTCCGCTGCCAACTCTTCGAATGGCGACGGCGAGTGGCACAGCTATACCGCGGATTTCACGACCGGCGGCGATGCAGCCACGATGGAGATGCGTTTTGAGATCCATTCCTACAAGGCGGGCGTCACATTCCTGTTCGATAATGTATCGGTGCGGTATCTGGGGGATGCCTCGGACGCCAATCTCGACTTTGAGACCGGTGACAACGGCGAAGCACCTTTCAACTGGACCTTCTACGAGCGCCGGGAAAAGCCCGGGCAGCCCGGTGAATATGAGGAGGGCAGCTTTGGTGCCTATACGGTGAAAAAGGTGGACGGCGCTGCCAAGGACGGCAGTGCGGCGGTCTGTGTGCAGAAGCCGGATACGGGTATGGTGCAGCTGTATCTGCAGAGCGCCATGATCCCGGTCGAGAGCAACACCAATTATCTGTTGTCCTATGATGCCATGGTGAGGGGCAATAAAAAAGGCTCGGTGGTGGTCTGTGTCCGCCAGTTTACGGATAAGCTGGGCAATGGCACGGGCGATGAGTCGGTGAACTTTACCTGGCTGCCGGACGCCAATGTCTACGGCTCGTTCGATTGGCGCAACTGCGGTGCGACATTCAAAACAGCGCCCGGCACGAAATACATCCGTGTGTGGCTTGTGCCGAACACGGAGGAGGCGTGCGAGATGTATTTTGACAACATCTCGGTCACCCCGACAACAGAAATCACCGATCCCAATCTGGACTTTGAATATGTATCCGGCGGCAAGCCGCTGAACTGGACCTATGCCACCTCCGACGGCATAGCCGATATCACAGCGGACAGCAGCGTGTACTACCGGGGTGGACACTCGCTCCATATCCGCAAGCAGTATAACCGGATCAACTACACCACAGCGGAGATGACCCGCCGCATCGATGTGCAGGCAGGGGATCAGATCGAATTTGTGGTGCATGTGCGCAGCAAGGATGCGGTTTCCGGCGTTTTCGCCGCCGTGGTACGCGGCTATGGCAGCAACGGCACGGTGGTGCAGGATTGGCACGGGCAGGAGCGCACGCTCCATTCCGGCAGCTACCTGAGCGACTGGCAGGAATACCGGATCACTTATACCGTGACAAAGAATGTCAAGCAGGTGGCCCTCATGCTGCGCGTCGGCGGTAAAGAAGCCGATGTGTATTTTGACGGGATAGAGTATTATAACTACACTGCCAGCGATAATGTGGTTTATGCCGAGGATTTCGCCTCCGCCTCCTCCGATCGCCTGCCCGGCGGCTGGAAAATGGCCGATGCGCAAGGCACCCCTGCGGTCGCGGTGGCGAACGGTGTCACTCTCTCCGGTACAGCGGCGGATAATGCAGCGCTGTATACCGATATTGAGATCCTGCGCACAGATTACAGCTATACCTTCACCGCCCGTTACCAGACCACGGGTACCGCCGTAGGGCGGCTGGTACTGGAGGGCTACGATTGGCGCGACCGCCCGGTGGGCAAGGTCGTGGAGCGTGAGCTGACTGCCTCGCCCGTGGCAACGGAGATCACTGTGGACTTCACGGCGATCGACGCAGTCTATTACCGGCTGCGTCTGGAAAAGACCGGCGGCGACGGCGGTGTAACACTGCTGAATGTGCAGCTGCGGCAGACCGGCGAACCGGCTGAGAGCCAGGGCTGGGAGGGCAGCTGGATTGTCCACCCGGCGGATTACGACACCATTGAGAGCCAGAAGAACAACGAGCGCTATTATTTCTTACGGCAAGAGCTGAACCTGGAGGATACCATCAAATCGGCGCAGCTGCAGATCACGGCCGATGACCGGGTGGATGTGTACATCAATGGCGAGCAGGTCTATACCGAGACCCGCACCGGCGATACCTGGAGTTTGCCGGTAACGCTGGATATCAGCGAGTACCTGCAAAAGGGCCGGAATGTGCTGGCAATGCGCCTGTATAACGGCGTATACAGCTACGGTCTGCTGTACGATGGCATTGTGAAGATGGATAACGGTTCGGCGCTGCGCTTCTTCAGTGACGATAGCGTATCGGTGGCACGGGCGTCCATCGGTGAAGAGGCCGCTCCCAATCCTCTCTGGACAGAGGCGGATGAGCAGCACTTCATGGAGCCGGATTACGATATGTCCACCGGCGGCTGGACCAAGGCGGAGATTTACGCCAAGGCCGGCGGTGGTGGCTGGGGCTCTATCGATTTTGACAACGCCGAATACTCCGATTACAAGCTGGAGACCAACGAATTCAACTTCCCGAAGAATACGGTGTATGCCGGCGACACGGTGGAGATTACGGCAACGCTGAAGATCAACGAAAAGCTGCCCAAGACCAACAGCTTTGCGGTGTATTTCTGGAAACGCAACTCCACCAGCCGCATCTGCACCGGTACCATTGCGCTGGCGGACGGCAAGACCACCGACAGCTGGCCGGTGGGCAAGGAGTTTGAGGCAAAATTTGTACTGACGGTGCCGCTGTTCCTCGCCGAGGGCAGCTATACCCTGCAGTTTGATAACACCGTCGCTATCGTCAGCGATTATTACATCAACAACAAGGTTGGCAACCTGAAGGTGGCGCAGCCGGAGAAGACCGTTGACACCAAGAGCGAAGTGAAAATGCACAACGGCAAGCCCACGGTGTTTGTCAACGGCATCGCCAAGGCGCCGCTGTGGTACAGCCGCCCGGAGCGCGACACCCAGTTTGACACGGCAGAGATGGCCGGCCTGGCCAATGGCGGCATCGATACCTCTATCGCGTTCATTCTGCCGCGCGAGACACTGGGCGAGCTGTGGATGCCTGATGGCACGCTTAAGACCGAGACTATCGACCGGCAGATGCTGGGAACCCTGGCGGCGGATCCGAATTCGCAGCTGATGGTGGCGATTGATACCACGCCGCCCCAGTGGTGGCTGGATCAGCACCCGGATGAATGCGTAAAGCTGAACACCGGCGTCATCAGCAAGGAGTCCTTTGCCTCAGAACTGTACCGCAAAGAGGTGGGCGAGGTGCTCACCCGCATTATCCAGTATCTGATGGAGCAGCCCTATGCCAATAATATCGTCGGTTTCAAGATCACCGGCGGTACCACCTATGAGTGGCAGTGGTGGGGCATGAACGGCAATTCCACTGTGATCGGCGATTATTCCTCCGCAGGTTTGACCGCTTTCCGCCAGTGGCTGCGCGAGAAGTATTCTTCCGTGGAGGCGCTGCGGCAGGCGTGGGGCGACAGCACCGTTACCTTTGAAACGGCCGGTGTGCCCGACAAGGCAGCGCGGACAGCGACCACCTACGGCAGCGTTCTGAGCGCCACGGAGAACCGCCACGCCATTGACTATGAGTTGTTCATGGGCGATATGAAGACCGATGCCATGCTGTACTTCGCCGAGGTGGCGAAAAAGGCGGTCAACAATCGCCTGATGGTGGGTACCTACGCCGGGTATCTGCTGAATGTCATCAACTACGATATGGCATCCAGCACATCCCAGACCTCTTTCCAGCGGATACTGGATTCCGAATACATTGATTTTGTTACCTGTCCGTGGCTGTACAGCGAGCGGGAGATCGGCTACTCCGGCGATTATATGTCGGCGGTGGACTCGGTCACCGCCCATGGCAAGCTGTACATCGCGGAGGATGATGACCGCAACCATACCACTGATATGTTCGAGGCGCCGGATGCCCGGGCAGCTGTCGGCTGGACCCGCACGGCAGAGCAGACGGTGGAGACCCTCAAGCGCAACTATGCCTATGCCATTTCCAAGGGCTGCGGCCTGTATCTCTACAGCCTGGCTGGCACCTATTTCACCGATACACAGGTGCAGCAGCTGGCATCGCAGATGATGCAGGAAATGACCCTGTCGCTGGGTGTGGAGCACAAGAGCGTGTCCGATGTAGCGGTATTCTATGATGAACAGTCGGCGGCATATATGGGCTACAGCGGCACGGATTTGACCAATGAACTGCTCTATAAGGCGCTGCTGATGTATCAGCGGCGGGAGCTGTACAGCATGGGCGTTCCTTATGATACCTATGTGCTGGATGATCTGGAAAAGGGGCTTGTGCCGGAGCACAAGGTCAACATTATGCTGTCGGCCACGCAAATCACCGATACCGAACGCCAGGCGATTGAAGAACGCCTGTGCAAAAACGGCAATGTGATCATCTGGATCTTTACGGCAGGCCTGTCTGACGGAGCGACCTCCGATGTGGCGAACATCTCGGCACTGACCGGTATGCATATGCAGCTGGTATCCTCGCCGGATGGGCAGCGCAAGCAGCTGGGTACGGTCGAGGTCACAGACTATAACCATTGGCTGACCAAGGGGCTGGCCGATGTCAGCTATGGCGCGATCGAATACAATACGCTGGCGCCGGTGATCGCTGTGGATGATCCGGATGCCCTTGTACTGGGCTACCACACGGCGCAAAACGGCTGGGCGGCGAACAGCGCCGGTCTGGCTGTTAAGGAAATGAACGAGAACGGACGGCAGTGGGTGAGCATTTATTCCGCGGTGCCCTGCTTCCCACAGGCGCTGCTGCGGAATATCCTGGAGCATCTCGGCTGCCATGTGTATGACGAGACCGCTTCGGATGTAGTATATGCGGACAGCAATTATGTGTCGGTGCACTCGCTGTTCGGCGGGGATAAGACGATCCATTTGCCGCAGCGCAGCACCGTATACGATGTGTTCAACGGCAAGATCATTGCGGAAAATGTTACCGACTTTACGGTGCATTGCGAAAAGAGCGAGACCCGTCTGTTCCGCCTCAGCAGGGATAATAAACTGCGGACATATTTCACCCGCACAGTCGGCGGCAGCATTTCGCCGGAGAATCTGCAGACAGTCGAGCAGGGCGGCAGTATTACACTGACCATGCAGGCTGATGAAGGCTACCGCCTGGATCACCTGATGGTGGACGGCGTCAAGACCACCATATCCGGTAATACCTACACGCTGTCGAATATCCAAGAGAGCCATACCGTGATCGCCTGCTACGCCCGGGTGTATGCAAAGCCGCCCATCGACGATGGGTCGGATACCCCGGATACGCCGAACACTCCGGACGCGCCGGTTGTCCCCGATACCCCGGTGACACCGACAAAGCCGAGCCAGGAGACCCCGTCGACCACACCGACGACACCGGGTGAGCCCGAACCCTCCGTTCCGGAGAAGCAGCCGGTCAAGAAGAGCACCGTGAAGTACAACACAAGCACAGAGCTGAACTGGCCGGCTATCCTGGCCCTGGGCGGCGGTGTGCTGGCTGGAATGTTGGCACTGCTGGTACTGCTGTTGGTGCTGTTGGGACGCAATGTGGTGTTCTACCGGAACGGCAAGCGGGTAAAGGCTGCCCGCGCCAAACGCTCCGGTGTCCGTTTGGACAGCCTGAACCGGCATGGCGGCCTGACCGGCGTAACGGCCGTGATGAAAAAGAGCTATGTGCGCCGCCATAAGGGGCAGACCCTCCAATTCACGCTGGATGGTGCACCGAAGGCCTCGGTGACGCTGGAAGGCGATGGGGAAGCCCGTGTAACGCTGTAAAGAAGCGCCAAACCGCCGGTGCTGCATCGTTCAGGCGCAGCACCGGCGGCAAAGGAGAAACGTCGCAACCGTGCGAAAGGAGACTTATGCTATGAAACACAGATCGATCCGTTTTCTCAGCCTGGCATGTGCCTGTTTGCTGCTATTGGGTGGCCTGGCCGGCTGCAGCCTGACCAAAACGACCATAACCAGCGATATCAGCACCGATATCAGCTACATTGATGTCAGCCGGCCGGATACCTCCACCAGCACCGGTGGTGCAGACGATACCTCAACGCCCTCCAATTCCTCCTCCGGCGGCAAAACGCCGTCTTCCGGCGGGAATGTGGTCAGCGGCTCCGGGGATAACACCGCACACAATGCCGGCACAGTCGACAACGCCGCCGAGGAAAAGCTGACCGGCACGCTGGAGCTATAGATCTTCGTCGGTGGCTATGGCGAAAAGTGCTGGGAGTATGCTATTGAGGAATTTCAGAAGCTGCAGCCCGGTCTGGAGATCAACGCGCATATGGATGCCAATGTGAATGCGCAGATGAAGACCCGCTGGGCGAAGGACAATCCGCCCGACTTCGTGTTCCTGGACGGCACCAACATGCCCAAAAGTACCTGGATGGAAGAGAACAAGCTGCGGGATCTGAGCAGCCTGTATAAAGACGGTAAGGTGTACGGTACTTCGACCCCCATCAGCCAGCAGATAAAAAACGGCCTGGTGACGACCTATAAGAACACCGGAAAGATCTATGAAATGCCGGTGCTGCTGTCTACCTACGGAATGTGGTACGATGAGGCTTTCCTCTCCCAGAAGGGCTGGTCCGTGCCGAAGAATTATACCGAGCTGACCAGCTTCTGCCAGACGGTGAAGAATGCCGGCACCTCTCCGCTGATCTATACCGGTAAATACTCCGGCTACCTGGTGTGGGGCATGCTGATGCCGGCTGTGGCATCGGAAGCTCTGGCCTCCAATGACCAACAGTTCTTCTACGATATTGCCAATGCTTCCAGTGAGTCTGTCTGGGATGACGCCCGTTTCAAAAATGTGCTGAACAAGCTGAAAGCGCTGGCAGACAACGGGTACTTTGATCTTTCCGGTATGTCAATGGATCACATCACCAGCCAGGCGGCGTGGCTCAAGCACAGTGCGGCGCTGATCCCGAACGGTCTGTGGCTGGAGAGTGAAATGAAGGATTCCACACCGGCCGGGTTTAAGATGAAATACTATCCCTCAGTGCTGCAGGAGGCTGGTCAGCCGACCTGCGTGATTGCTTCCTCGGCAACGGTGGGTATCGCCGCCAAGGCGAAAAACCCCAAGGCAGCAGAGGCCTTCCTGCGGTTCCTGTACACCGATCAGGTAGCCGCAAAGTTTGCCGAGCTGTGCGCCGTGCCCAGTGCTGCCCGCACGGATGTTTCCAATGCCAACCTGACGGAGTCTGCCAAGCAGGTCAATGAGATGATCAACTCCTCCCAGGTGACGCTGATCGCCAAAGGCTCCACCACCTGGGGCAGCGTGGATGCCACGATAAACCAGTGCGTCAACAACCTGATCTCCGGCAAAATGTCCGTGGATCAGGTGATCACTGAGCTGAAGAAGGCCACAAAGAAGAAAATCGGCTAAGATGGGAAAAGGGTGCACACTATGCCACATACAAAAGCTAAGACCCGCAAGCGGGTGGATCGCTCCAAGCTCGCCTTTTTCGGCGTGTTTTGCCTGCCGCCGCTGCTGCTGTATATCCTCTTCTGCATCTATCCGATCATCAATTCGCTGTACACCAGCTTTTTCGAGTGGTCAGGCTATGATGCGCTGACGATGGATCATTTTGTCGGTTTGCAGAATTATATCGCCGTGATTACCGACCCGGAATTTTTGGCGGCGATCCGCAATGATTTTATCATTATTGCCGGCAAGGAAATCCTGATCATCGCGCTGACAATTCTGTTTGCCGTATCTTTGACCAGGCTGCGCTTTTCAAAGGCAGAAGCGGGTATTTACCGGTTTATCTTCTTCATGCCCAATGTGCTGAGCGTAATCGTGATCTCGACTATCTGGACCTTTGTACTGGATCCCAATTTCGGTATCCTGAACCCACTGCTCAGGGCCATCGGCCTTGGAAGCGTGATCCCGCCGATGGGGTGGACCTTTACCCACCCCATCGGGGTCATCACCTTTGTGGGCAGTTGGTGCGGTATCGGTTTGTTCATGCTGATCATGATCACAGCCATTAACGGCATCAGCAAGGAGCTATATGAGTCTGCGACCATTGACGGAGCAGGCGAATGGAAGCAGCTGCGGTATATCACCATGCCGGCGGTTTGGGAGCAGGCGCGGTTTATGGTCATCACCATTCTCTTTCAGTCCTTTAGCTCCAGCTTTACACTGGTTAAGGCCATGCTGGGAGATACAGTCAGCTCCGAGTCCACGGTTATGGGAATGTTCGTGTATCAGAACAGCTTTGATAGCCAGTGGCCCCAGGTGGGCTATTCCTATGCGGCGGCGATCATCATGCTGATCATCTCAGCGGTCGCTTCCTTCATTGTCAACCGGATTATGTCGGGGAGGTCGAGTGTGAATGAGTAAAAGATCCAAAGCCCCCCGGCTGCCCCTGTCAACCAGAATTGGCCAATGGGTCATCCGGATCTTCCTGATCCTGTGGAGCGTGACGGTCGCCTTTCCGGTGATTTGGGTTCTGTATACCTCACTGAAAAGCAACCAGGAATTCTTTGCTTCTCCGTGGGCGTTGCCGTCCGCTCCCCAGTGGAACAATTTTGCGGAGGCCTGGAAAGAAGCAAACTTTGCCGGGTATTTTCTCAATAGCCTGCTGACGGTGCTGCTGACGCTGGCGATCACTCTGCTGATTGTAGGGGCCAACGCCTATGTTATTGCAAAATACTGCAGCCGGTTCATCCGAGGGCTGGAAAAATTCTATATGGTGGCAATGATGGTGCCCTCGGTGCTGATGCTGGTGCCGCTGTACTATTTTGCCGATACACTTCATATGACCGATTCGCTGGTGTGGCTGTCGGTGATATATGCGATCCAGGGCATGCCGTTTGCCGTCTTTATGATGGCAGGTTTTGTGCGGAATATCCACAATGCACTGCTGGAGGCGGCTACCATTGACGGGGCGTCCCAGTTTACCATCTTTTTCCGCATTATTATCCCGCTGTCGAAGCCATCGCTGTTTGTGGTGGCGCTGCTCAATGTGATGGGCACCTGGAACGAGTACATTACGGCACTTACCTTTATCCGGGATAAGGCCAAGTATACCATCGCCATTGGCCTATCCTATCTGACAAACTCCGGTACCTATGATGTGAATTACGGGCGGACCTTTGCCGGATTGGCGATCGCTCTGGTGCCGATCCTGATTATTTATGCAATTTTCCAGAAGCAGCTGCAAAGCGGTATGTCCTCCAGCGATGGCATAAAAGGATAAGGCGTATGGGCCGCCGAGTCCCTTGACGGGGAAGCGGCGGCTCTTTGCCGAAGAGAGAGGAGGGGACACGATGCTCGATATTTTACGGGAGCCCGATGATATACGGATCGAATGCGAGGCCGACAATGTGGATTGTACGGTCATAACAGAAATCAGGGATGAGCGCCTCTATGTGTATGTTACAGCGGCGGCCTCCCGCCCGCGTTTTATATGCCTGCGCTGGAACACCCGGTTTACGGAGCCGACGAGTATCATGGGGGACAAGTGGGAGCGCTCCTACGGGGATATGGAATGGCATTCTCTGAATGGCGAGATCTTCATGCCATGGTATTTCCTGGCGAACAGCGCAGACACGACTGTGGGCTGCGGCGTTATGACCGGTGCGGGCAGCTTTGTAAGCTTTCAGTGTGACGCTTCCGGCTGTACGGCCTGGTTTGATGTGCGCTGCGGCGGTGTGGGTGTCCGGCTCGATGGCCGGCGGCTGCTCGCCGGTATTGTTGTCTGCTGCAGGTATGAAGGAATTTCGGCGTTTGAAGCGGCAAGGCGCTTCTGCCGCGTCATGTGTGAACGCCCCCGCCTGCCGGAAAAGCCGGTATACGGCAGCAATAATTGGTACTATGCCTATGGAAAAAGCAGCCGGCCAGAGGTGATAAGAGATGCGGCATTAACGGCTGCACTTGCAGGCGAGAACGAAAACCGGCCGTTTACAGTGATCGATGACGGCTGGTCGGTCAATCCCTGTGCCGGCCCATGGGAACCCAATGAACGCTTCGGAGATATGGCGGAAATTGCCGCCGAATACAAGAAACTGGGGGTAAGACCCGGAATATGGATAAGGCCGCTTCACGATGTGGTGCTGGAGAAAGAGCACCCCGCATGGTGCCTGTCGCGGATAAATGACGGGGATCAGAACAGCACACCTACGCGCTGCCTTGATCCGACCGTTCCGGAAGTGAGGGAATATATAAGCGCCACCATCCGGAAAATGACCGCGTGGGGGTACGAGCTGATAAAGCACGATTACACCACATATGATCTGTTTGGGGCATTTGGCTGTGCACTGAATGGAAAGATCACCATAAAAGATGGCTGGAGCTTTCACGATGAAACGAAAACAAGCGCCGAAATCGTGTCGGAGCTTTACCGGCTTATCCGGGAAGCCGCAGGAGAAGCGATCATAATCGCCTGCAATGCCGTATCGCACCTGTCAGCCGGCATATTCGAGGTGTACAGAACCGGGGATGATACGAGCAGCCGGCATTGGAGCCGTACCCGCGCCTATGGTGTTAATACGCTTGCCTTCCGACTCTGCCAGAATGATGCTTTTTATAAGATCGACGCCGATTGCGTGGGGCTTCTTCCCGGAAAAATTTCCTGGAGCTTGAACCGGCAGTGGTTGGTGCTTCTGGCGGAGAGCGGCAGTCCGCTGTTTATCTCGGTTCATCCGGAGGCCCTAAATGAGGAAATTAAAGCGGCATTAACACAGGCGTTTTCCCGCAATGCGGTGCAGACGGATGCAGCTGAGCCGCTTGACTGGCTGTATAATAATCAGCCACAGGCATGGCTTGTAAACGGTCAAAAAAGAGAGTATGATTTTGTCGAGGAATACTATCCCGCATTGCTGTCCGGCAGTACGCAGAATTATTGAGGAGAAGTGCTATGAAGAAAACTGTTAAGCTGGGCATCATCGGTCTGGGACAACGGGGCTTGGTGATGCTGGATAATCCCATCATCCCGTTGCTGTCCGATGGGCTGGAGGTGGTTGCCGTGTGCGACCGGCTGGAGGATCGGACGCAGGCGGCGGCGGATAAGCTGGAACAGGCAGGCGCCCCCCGCCCCTATACCACCACCGACTACCAGGCACTGTTGGCGCTGCCGCAGCTGGATGCGGTGTATATCGCCGTTTCCTGGGAGGATCATGTGGAGGTGGCAACGGCGGCGATGGAGGCCGGCAAATATGTGGGCCTGGAGGCCGGCGGTGCCTATTCGCTGGAGGACTGCTACAGGCTGCTGCGCACATACAGGCGCACCGGTACAGAGCTGATGTTTATGGAGAACTGCTGCTACGGTAAACGGGAACTGATGCTGCTGCACATGGTGCGCCAAGGCGTGTTGGGGCGTGTGATGCATTGCAGCGGTGCCTATTGCCACGACCTGCGGGAGGAGATCAGCAGCGGCAGGGAGATCCGTCATTACCGGCTGCGCAATTATATCCACCGCAACGGGGAAAATTACCCCACCCATGAGATCGGTCCGATCGCCAAGCTGCTGGATATTAACAACGGCAATCGTTTTCTGTCGCTTTCCTCGTTTTCCTCCGGCTCCCAGGGCCTGCATGACTATATTGCCGAAAAGCGAGGGATGGACGACCCACTGGCACGGGTAAAATTTGCCCAAGGGGATGTCGTGACCACGGTGCTGACCTGCGCCGGTGGGGAGACCGTGACTCTCACCCTGAATACAACACTGCCGCACGCCTATTCCCGGCGGTTTGAGGTGCACGGAACCAAGGGAATGTACCTGGAAGACAATGACAGCCTGTTTCTTGACAGCTGCGCAGCACACCGGGAAAATGAGTGGGATTGGCGTCCGCAATGGGGCAATGCCGCCCAGTACGAGGCGCAGTATCTGCATCCGCTGTGGAAGGACGGTGTCGGGGCGGATATGCACGGCGGCATTGACCATCTGATATTTGCTGCTTTTCTTGAATCGGTGCGCACCGGCGCCCATCCGCCGATCGATGTGTATGATGCGGCAACCTATATGTGCATCACGCCGCTCAGTGAAAACTCCATCGCCTGTGGCGGAGCACCACAGCCGTTCCCGGATTTCACCGATGGGCGGTGGACCATGCGCACGGACATTGCGGACAACGCCTATACTTTGGACCGGCTCCGTGTAGGGCAGGATCTGTATTTTGTCGATTAAGAAAAAACCGGCGGTCTCCGGCTGAGCGAATTGCCAGCACCGGAGACCGCCGGTTTTTTGCATAAAAGCTGTTCATAGCTGTTGGAAGCCTTTTTCTTTGTCATCATCCAGCCACTGCTGTGCCAATGTGAGCAGTGCGGGAGGGGTGTTGGGACAATTCTCCGTGATAACGGCTTCCAGCAGCCGCCGGAGAAGTAGACCAACCGGCCGGCCGGCCGGGCAGCCGATATGCAACAGATCATTGCCGTCGATCGCCAATTGCTGCAATGTGCAGCAGGCACCGGCTTCAGCCAATGCGGATAGCTCCCGCCGGATCCCACCTGCGCGGACGGCCTGCTGCGGATAGATGGCTGCATACAGCAGCAACAGGCTTTGGGCGGCCGGAAGGCCGAGTGTGCCGAGTAGGCGTTTGCATTCCGCCGTATTGGCCGGCAACGGGGTGGAAAGTCCCTGCAAAAGCTCCTGCGTGGCGGTGGCGGTATGGTGGTCAATGCGCCGTGCATGCAGCCAGGCATCCGCGTCTGTATGGCCGGACAGTGCCAGCACCGCAGCCAGCCGCAGCGGTAATTCCTGCGGCAGCGTGGTGATTGCCGCACTTGCTGTTTGCGGCTCCGGTAAGGGCAAAAACGGCTGCAGAATATCGCCGTAGTCCCGCAGGACGGCGCCGCAGTGCTTGCCGCACAGCAGCTTGCAGAGTTCGCTGGTTATACGCTCGGCAGAGATTCGCCGTACGGCGGGGGCAAGCTGTCTGGCTGCGGCGGCGGTGTCCGCGTCAATGGTAAAGCCAAGAACCGCCGAAAAGCGCAGAGCCCGCAGGATGCGCAAGGCATCCTCCGCGAAGCGCCGGTGGGGGTCACCAACACAGGTTATCCGCCGTTCGAGGATAGCTGCCTCGCCCGAAAAAGGGTCGGTCAGCCCGTACACCGGATGGTAGGCCATGGAATTTATTGTAAAATCACGCCGACGCAGATCTTCTGTTAAGGAACGGGTGAAGTGAACGCTGTCCGGATGCCGGCTATCGGAATATGCGCCATCAATCCGGTAGGTGGTTACCTCCAGTGCCTGCCCTTCAAACAGCACGGTCACTGTGCCATGGGCAAGTCCCGTAGGCACAACGGCATCCTTGCCGAAAACCTGTTCCACCTGCTCCGGCAGCGCGGCGGTCGTGATGTCCCAGTCCTCCGGCATCCGCCCCATCAGCGCATCGCGCACGCATCCGCCAACAGCGTAGGCTTCATACCCGGCAGCGTTCAGCCTGGTAATAACCGCGGCTGCGGCGGGAGAAAGGGGGAGGCACCGCGGGGCGCCGTTACATTTTGTGTCCATATTTCAGCAGAAGCTGCTGCTTTTCATCCCACAGAGCCTGTGAAAGGTCCACATAATACTTGTGCGGATTTTCAAAGCGCAGGACCTCATCCCACATGGTGTCGATCTGTGCCTGACAATAGCGGCGGATCTCCTCTACGCTGGGGGAATTGTATACGCACTTACCATCCTTGAACAGCGGCACCTGCAGCGGTACTGCGCGGAAATTGGTCACGGTTTTGCGCTTCCAAACATGCTCCGGGTCGAATATCTCGTAGGGCTTTGTATCGTCAATGGTTTCGTTGTGCAGTGTGATCACATCGGCAATTGCTTTGCCGTTTTCGCGGTCATACAGGCGCCACAGCTTTTTGAAACCGGGGTTGGTGATCTTGACCACATTTTCGCTGACCTTGATACGCGGCAGAATATTGCCCTGGGCATCCTCAACGGCAGCCAGCTTATATACACCGCCGAAAACCGGGGCGCTGGAGGCGGTGATCATACGCTCGCCCACACCAAAGCTGTCCACGCAGGCGCCCTGGCGGATCATATCCTGTATGGTATATTCGTCCAAAGAGTTGGAGGCCGTAATCTTGCAATCCGGGAAGCCGGCCTCATCCAGCATCCTGCGGGCCTTTTTGCTCAAATAGGTGATATCACCGGAATCGATGCGGATGCCTTTCGGCCGATAGCCCTTCGGAACCAGCACCTCATTGAATACCCGGATCGCATTCGGAATGCCGGACTTCAGCACATTGAAGGTGTCTACCAGCAGTACGCAGGCGTCTGGATAGGTTTCGGCATACGCCTTAAAAGCTTCATATTCCGTGTCAAAAAGCTGTACCCAGCTGTGTGCCATCGTCCCCAGCGCCGGTATGCCGAACTCACGGTCGACAATCGTGCAGGCAGTGCCGGAGCAGCCGCCGATGTAGGAGGCGCGGGCACCGTAGATAGCGCCGTCGCAGCCCTGCGCACGGCGGGAGCCGAACTCCATCACCGGTCGCCCCTGTGCAGCGCGGACAATGCGGCTGGATTTGGTCGCAATGAGGGACTGGTGATTGACCAGCACCAAAACCATCGTCTCCACAAACTGCGCCTGCATGGCCGGGCCGCGCACGGTAACGATCGGTTCGTGCGGAAACACCGGCGTACCTTCCGGCACCGCCCACACATCGCAGCTGAAACGGAAATTCCGGAGATACTCCAAAAATCGCTCGTCAAACATCTTCTTTTCCCGCAGAAAGGTCAGATCTTCCTCCGTGAAAGAGAGGTTTTTCATGTAGTTGATGACCTGTTCCACGCCGGCCATGATAGCCAGGCCGCCGCCATCGGGAATGGTGCGGAAAAACATATCAAAATAGACCGTCTTTTCGCCCTGGCCGGTAGCAAAAAAGCCGTTTGCCATGGTGATCTCGTAAAAGTCGGTCAGCATTGTCAGATTGTTCTTCGACAGCAGGTTGGTGTTTTCCATAGCGATCGTGTTCCTTTCTCTTTTGCGGGCATATACGCATACTTCGCTCCACATCCTGTATATCATACCACACTTGTGGGTAATCCGCTACCTTTTTTCAAAAAAATTTCTACTTCTCTTGCAGTTTGCCTATTGTCGGATATAATAGTGAATATAGTGCAAAACAAAGCCGATATAATCCTTTCTTTACGGGCACTTTTTCGGTATACTCATGCCGTAAGGCAGAAAGCGGGGAGCAGTATATGACGAACGATACGGCAGCGCATTCCTACCTGGAGAATGGCCTGCAAAATCTGCAGATAAACTACCTTACCGGGGCAGAAACCAGGCTGTGGCACAGCTGGGGGATGCGTGCCCCCTCCAGGATGTCCTACAACAAATTTTATTACATATTGGAAGGAAAATTTCATATAGAAATCAACGGCGAAGCTTTTGAGGGACAGCCTGGGCAGATGTTTCTTCTGCCGTGTAACGCTGTACAGAGCTACCACGCCTATGGCGATTGCCATGCCCGTAAGATGTGGATCCACTTCACCGCGCAGTGCGGCCGGAAGGATCTGTTCGAGACGGTCAATGTGCGTCCGTTTATCACGGTGGACGATCCACAAAGAGTGGAGACACTTTTCCATACGATTTTCCAACGCAATGAGTCTAAAACCGTCAGTGGCTCTCTGGAGATCAAGGCGGCTGTTCTGCAGCTGCTGGCATATTACATGGAGAAATCCGCTATCCTGATCCCGGATCTGCAGCTGGACGAGCGGTTTGAGCAGGTGATCCGCTACATTGATGAGCATCTGGCCGAGGAGATCCGGCTGGAGGATCTGGCACAGCTGATGTACCTAAATCCCAACTACTTTATTCGCTTTTTTCGGCACCATGCCGGTATTGCGCCAATCGAATATGTTGTCCGGGCGCGCATTTGCCGCGCGAAACAATACCTGCAGAATACCGATATGCCAATCAAGGCCATTGCGGCCAAATGCGGTTTTACCAGCGTTTACTACTTTGACCGGGTGTTTAAGCGTTTTTCCGGATTTCCCCCGTCGGAGTATCGCCGATGGGCTGTGGGGCGCCCGGAGGATAACGAGAATGGTGCCCCATGAGCCAAAAAAGGAGGGGTTTTTATGCCTTTTCATACGAACGAATTTATCTGTTATCCGGAGCCGTATTCGCCCGATTTTTCCTGGGACGATCCGGCACCGCTGTTTCGGCGGCATTTTGTTGTGGAGAATGGTCTGCAGGGGGCGGGTCTGTCGATCTGCGCCCTGGGGTTGGGGGAGGCCTATCTCAATGGCCGTCCGGTCACGCAGGATCGCTACATTTCCCCGGTGGGTAATTATGATAAGACGCTCTGGTATACGGAATATACCGTAACAGAGCTGCTGCATCCCGGCGATAATTTGGCGGCGGTAGCCTTAGGCAACGGCCTTTACAATGAGGGGCTGCACACTGCCTGGGACTTTGACGCAGCTCCGTGGAGAGATGTGCCGAAGCTGCTGTTTTCATTGGAGCTGCGGTATGCCGACCATACAGAGCATATCGGCAGCGATACGGTCTGGCTGTGCATGCGTGCGCGGTCGCCCTACCGGTTCCATCAGCTGCGGTATGGAGAGTACTATGATGCCCGCTGCCAGGTCGATTGGATGCAACCTTCCGCTACGGAAGCGAGCTGGGTGCCGGCGGCACTGGCATCCCGGCCCGCCGGCCGCCTGCGGCTGTGTCCGTGTCCGCCGATTCGTGAGGAGCGCACCTATGCCTGCGTGCGGATGTTTCACAATGACCATGGCGGCTGGGTCTTTGATTTTGGGCAGAACATGTCCGGTTATGTCGAATTAACGACCGTCCAGCCTGCCGGCACCCGCCTGCGGCTGATCTATGCCGAGGAGCTGAATGACGACGGCACCCGCCGGGACAATTCGCTGGAGAAATACTATGCGGACACAAATGCGGCGGGAGACCGTACACAGATCGGGTATCTGACCTGCAGCGGCAATACCGACCGTTGGAAGCCGACCTTCGCCTACTACGGCTTTCGGTATGTGATTGTGGAGGGAATGGAGAGCCCGCCGCAAATGGACTGCCTGACAGCGTATTTTGTCCATCAGCAGCTGCCGGTTCTGGGGCGGTTCGCCTGCTCTGAGGCGGTTTTGAATAAGCTATACGATTGCAGCCGCATTTCAACGCTCTCGAACCTCTTTTATGTGCCAACCGATTGCCCGACGCGGGAGAAGCTGGGCTGGTGCAATGATGCCCAGGCTTCGGCTGAGCAGATGATCCAAAATCTGGATATGCGGGGGTTTTACAACAAATGGATGCGGGATATTCTGGACGCGCAGCGTCCGGACGGCGACCTGCCCGGCATTGTGCCCACTGGTGGCTGGGGATATGATTGGGGCAGCGGCCCGATCAGCACCGGGATCCTGTTTGAAATCCCGGCCAGACTGTATCAATACTACGGTGATACCAATTGGCTGTGCAAAGCGTATCCGGCCATGCGCCGGCATTTGAATTTCCTTGAAGGAAAGGTCGATCCTTGCACCGGACTGTGTGCCCACGGACTGAGCGACTGGGCAGGACCGTTCGATCCGGGGGATGACGAGCCGGTGCCGCTGAGCTTTACCTGCACGCTGCTGCTGATCCGGTTTTACCGCATTGCGCAGCTGGCTGCTGGCTTTGCCGGGGAGGCCGCTGCACTTCCGGCGCTGGAGGCTGCAGAGAACCGGGCGATCGCCGCTTTCCGCCGTGCCTATGTGCGGCCGGATGGCGGCTGCCGGATTGAACAGCAGACAGCTGTGGCTATGATGACGGTGCTGGGACTGTACGGAGATACGGCACTGGCCAGGCAGCAGCTGCTGAAGACCTTTGAAAAGAGGCAGTATCACTTCTATCTGGGGATGCTGGGGATGCAATACCTTTTGCCAGCCTGCGATATTTGCGGGCTGCAGGAGGAGGGCTACCGTCTGCTGACAGCACACGGGTATCCATCTTACCGGGAGTGGGTTGCACGCGGAGCGACGACCTTATATGAGCACTTTCAGGAGGGAACCTCCAAAAACCATCACATGTATTCCTGTGTAATCGCCTGGTTCCATAACACGATTTTAGGCATACGCCAGACGCAGGATTTGGCTCTGCACGGGACGATCACATTGTCTCCCTGTTTTCTTTCCGAACTGCAATTTGCTGAGGGAAGCTTTGAAACGGTAGCCGGCAGGATTGCTGTGGGGTGGCGGCGGCAAGAGGATGGATATGTGCAGTTGACAGTGGAAATTCCTGCCGGAGTGCGGGCAACGCTGCATCTGACCGGCTATGCAGCGGATGGGCAGACTGATCGGCTACTGGCTGCAGGAAAGCAGCAATTTGTGGCGAAAAAAGTCCAGTGAGGAGTACGAAAACATGAAAAAGAACATCGTCAACATCATCAATTTTGTCCGGGCGGAGGATCCGCGCAACACCCAGGAGGAGCTGTACGACACCTATAAGCGCCAGGTGCAGCTGTGCCGGCAGTATCCCATGCCGTACACCTTCCTGCTGCAATACGATGCGCTGGTGCGGCCGGAATATGTGGCCTTGCTGCTGCAGGATCCCGATCCGCATTGTGAGGTTGGTATCTGGATCGAAATGGCACAGGAGCAGGTGGAGAAGTGCGGCCTGACATGGCGGGGACGCCCTGGCTACAAGTGGGATTGGCATGTCAACCCGGATCTGCTGATGGCATACACACTGCCGCAGCGGAAAGCGCTCATTGACGAGTTTTTCAGAAAATTCCTTGAAGTGTTCGGGTATTACCCAAAGTCCGTCGGTTCCTGGATGCTGGATACCTACTCCATCCAGTACATGACAGAACAATACGGCGTGGATGCTTTTTGCATCTGCAAGGATCAGTACGGCACCGACGGCTATACCCTGTGGGGCGGGTATTATAACCAGGCCTATTACCCTAGTAAGCGTAATATGTTTATGCCGGCACAGACACCGGAGGGGCAAATTCACACCCCGGTGTTCCGGATGCTGGGCAGCGACCCGATCTATCAATACACCTGCAGTGCAGACGAGCATTATAACCCGGCGCCGCTGCAGCATGTGTTTTCGTTGGAGCCTGTGTGGGAAACGGGGCAAAGCGAGAAATGGGTGGATTGGTATTTGCGCAACAATTTTGAAGAGGAGGGCCTTTCCTGGGCATACACGCAGGCCGGACAGGAGAACCCTTTCCGCTGGGAGCGGTTCGGCGAGGGTTTGACCATGCAGATGGCGAAGCTTTATCAGGGGATGCAGGAAAAGCGTTGGGAAGTGCTGACGATGGGCGAGTCCGGGCGCTGGTTCAAGCAGACCTACCCCATGACACCGGCCACCGCGGTTACCTGTATGGATGACTGGCAACAGCAGGGACGCCAGGCGTTCTGGTACGATTGCAGGAACTACCGGGTCAGCTTTTACACCGACCGGGGAAGGGTCTGTATCCGGGATATGTTCCTGTTCGACGAACGGCATGATGAGCGATACTGGGATGCTGTGGCAACCGGAAATACCGGTATCTATGATGCCCTGCCGCTGGTGGACGGCTACCGCTGGAGCGGCAATGATGTATTCTGTGCAATTGAGTGGCTTGATTCTGACGGAAAAGCGCTTCCAGGCTGTATCCGATCCGTCGGCAAAGAGGGGGATGCGGTGCTATCGGCAGCGGTAACGGCCGGAGAGGCCACGATTGCTGTGCTATGCGATGAAAATGGTGTGGAATTGTCCGGGCTGCCGACCGGCACAGTCTTGCGCGTAGCCTGGGATACCACGGCGGATACAACGATCACAGCCGTACAGCACGACCGGGTCGAATACTGCCACGACGGCTGCTGTTATAGCCTGCGTGTAGAGGGCGGCACGGTTACCGCAGCAGACAAGGGCTATACTGTGCGGGTGAACCGATCCACTGTGCGCCTGCTGCCTACCCGGCAATAAGCATACTTCGCAACAAAAAACCGCACCGGAAAGTCATAATAAACTTTCCGGTGCGGGTTTTTGTGTGTAATGCGGTTTTCCTTTACAGCGTTTTGACCAATTCTTTCAGGTAAGCGGCAAAATCCGCCTGCAGGTCAGGGCGCTGCAGCGCAACCTCACAGTTGGCCTGCAATATGCCGAGCTTGTTGCCCATGTCGTAGCGCTTGCCGACAAAATCGACCCCCATCATATTGCCGTTTTGCGCCTGTATCCGCAGCGCGTCGGTCAACTGGATCTCTCCGCCGACGCCCGGCGCTGTGCGATCCAGGATATCGAAAATATCCGGTGTAAGAACATTGCGCCCCAGGACAGAATACAGGGACAATACCTTGTCCGGCGTAGGCTTTTCGATCATATCCGATACGGTGAAAATGTTGTCCCGGACAGGGGAGACGGCCAGGGAGCAGTACCGCAGCACCTGCTCTGCCGTAACCTGCTTGATGCCGACAACGGATTTACCGTATTCTTCATACACGCGGCAAAGCTGACCGCAAACGGGGTCGTCACCGATGATAACATCGTCACCGTACAGGACGGCAAAGGGTTCATCCCCGACAAAGGCACGGGCACAGTTGACGGCGTGACCAAGGCCCTTTGTCTCCCGCTGCCGGATGTAGTGGATATTGGCAATATGCGAGAGTGCGCGCACGCATGCAAGCTCCTCCTCTTTGCCCTTTGCTTCCAACGCAGCTTCCAGCTCGATGCTGTGATCAAAGTGATCCTCAATAACGCCCTTGCCGCGGTTCGTGATAATCAGAATATCCTCGATACCGGCGGCAGCGGCCTCCTCAACGATATACTGAATCGCAGGCTTGTCCACGATCGGCAGCATCTCTTTCGGCATGGATTTGGAGGCCGGGAGCACCCGTGTGCCCAGACCCGCAGCCGGTATCACCGCTTTGCGAATTTTCCGCATGAAATATCCCCCTTATTTTTCGCCGTTATGTTAAAAACACGGCAACGATCTGCGTTAATACATAGAAGATCATGTAGCCGATCAACGCTACGGAAAACGAGGCCCCGCCCGCCTGTGCCAGCTCCGAAGGTGAAATATCCGGCACGCGTTCCTGCACACTCTGGATACGGCTGATGCAATGCTGTTTATACAGACGGTTGGCTACACCGGCCATGATGATGCGTATTGCCAATATCATAACAGATAAAAGAAAGATTGACAAGAGGCAGTATTTCTGTGCCGATGTCATAGTGGTAACATCCGGTACAGTTGAGGCTGTCATATCGATCCCCAGCCGCGAAAAAGCGACGGAGGCCAAAAAAGAATAGACAGCGGTTATCACCAGCTGCAGGATTCCATAAAGATACATCCGGCGGTACAGATACCAGTATGGGCCGAAAAACAGCGCCGCCCAGTTCCAGCCGCCGGTTCCTGTGGCAAAAAGCTGCCGAAACCGCTGAATATAATACGAGGAATTCTGCCCCACATAGGCCGAAAGAAGTCCGGCCGGCACCTGGTCGATCCGATCATTCGGATCGTAGGAGGGCGCCTGCTTGCAGGTGAAAGGCGTGTATTCGTAGAAAGTGCCGGATGTCTCCTTTTTCTCATCGGCAGGGGAGTGCCATTCCTTCTGCTGCAGGGGCATCCCGCAGCGCTGGCAGAATTCAGCGTACTCCGGATTTTCGGTGTGGCAGCGCGGACACACCGCCGCTGTGCGCCGCTGTGTGCTTTCTGTTTCCTCAGCGGCCGCGGCTTCTGCCTTTTCGCGGCTCCATTGCTGATCGGTGCCGTGCAGTCCTTCCAGATGACAGTGCCCTTCCTGCTCCCAGCACCGGCGATGGTGGGGGAGGCCGCACTGCGGACAGGCAACAATATCCTCATTGGGGAAAAGCGGTCTGCCGCATACCGGGCATTTCAAGCCATCATAAAAAAACATAGGCGTTTCATCTCCTGTTCCTGGTGCTATTATACCCGCGGACAATGGCGCTGGCAAGCCAAACGGACGGAAATTTAGAAAAAGTTAATATTTGCGACAGATATGGCAGAAATATGCCTTTCTTCCCTTGATATTTTCTATAAGCGGCAGTATAATATTATGGATACAGTAGTAGACAAAGCAATCAGGGTAGAACGGTTTTTTCGGCTAAACAGCGTCCTTATCGGCTTTGTTGCCCTCCGCTCAGAATACGCCAGTATTCTTCGGTCGGGACGCCGCGCCGCTAAGAAACGCTGTTGGCCGAAAATCTTCGACCTGAAACGGAGAAATATTCCGTTTCAGGAACCGTTGTACCCCAATTGTTTTGTCTATGCACACAGAGGAAAGGACAACAGCATGAGTAAAGCCAGCGATTTTTTTGCCTCTATGGCACATAAACGGGTAACAATCTGCGGCATCGGGCACAATAACATACCGGTCATTCACCAGTTTCTGCAGGCGGGGGCAGCCGTGACTGCCTGTGATCGCCGCAGCGAGGCAGAATTGGGCGATACAGCGGCGGAACTGCGTGCAGCTGGCGCCCGGCTGTGCCTCGGCGAGGGATATCTTGACGATCTCAGCGGCGATCTGATCCTGCGCACGCCGGGCATGAAGCCGTATCTGCCGGCATTTGAAAAAGCACGGGCACAGGGTATGACGGTCACATCGGAAATGGAGCTGTTTTTTGCTCTGTGCGAGGCGCCGATCTATGCCGTAACGGGTTCGGACGGCAAAACAACGACTACGACCATCATCGCCGGGCTTTTGGATGCAGCCGGGGTCAAAACTTTTGTCGGCGGCAATATCGGGCGTGCTTTGCTACCCTATGTTGAGCAGATCACACCGCAGGATGCTGCGGTTGTGGAACTGTCCAGCTTTCAGCTGACAGGCATGCGGCAATCACCGCATGTCGGCGTGGTGACCAATGTTGCCCCCAATCATCTGGATTGGCATACCGATATGCAGGAGTATATTGACGCCAAGCGGAATTTGGTGCTGTACCAAAGGGCGGGTGATCGGGCGGTGCTGAATGCCGATAACGCCATTACCGCCGGCTTTGCTGAAGGTTTGCACAGTGCGGTCTGGCGGTTTTCCCGCCGGGCGCGGGTAGATACCGGCTGCTGGCTGGATGAACAGCGCCGGATTGTGGTAACAGCCGACGGAAAGGATACGGTCGTGATGGCAGCCGACGATATCCGTCTGCCCGGTGATCATAATATTGAAAACTATATGGCGGCAATCGCCGCCGTGTGGGGAAGGGTTCCGTCGGAGGCTATCCGGCGCTTTGCTGAGGCCTTTGGCGGCGTAGAACACCGCTGTGAGCTGGTCCGCACCCGTGCCGGTGTCCGATGGTACAATGACTCCATCGGCACCAGCCCCTCCCGCACCATTGCCGGCCTGAAGGCCTTCCGGCAAAAGGTCATTCTGATCGCCGGCGGGTATGACAAGCACATCCCCTATACACTACTTGGCCCTGTCGCGGCCGAGAAAGTGCAGGCGGCGATCCTGCTCGGAGCAACAGCCGATGCCATTGAGTCTTCTATCCGTGCCTGCTCTGCTTTGCCTATCCTGCGGGTAGAAACGATGGAACAGGCAGTACAGGCGGCCGCCGACATGGCGCAGCCGGGCGATATCGTGTTTATGTCGCCGGCCAGTGCCAGCTTTGATCTGTATAAGAATTTCGAGGAACGCGGTAACCACTTTAAGCGGCTGGTTTGTGCGCTGCCGGAGAAGGAGTGATAAAGCTATGACGGAGTATGAGACGATCACATCGGATTTGGAGCAGCTTTGCGGTGCCTGTGGCGTGGCCGGGCATCCGGCGGCTGCGCAGGCAGCAGCAGAGCTGCTGCGCCCGCTGACGGACGAGTGCAGGACGGATACGATCGGCAATGTGCTGGCTGTGCGCCGTAGCACCCGGGCGGATGCACCGGTGATCCTGCTGGAGGCGCATCTGGACGAGATTGGTTTTTTGGTGACCGATATTGACGACCTCGGCTTTGTCCATGTGGCAGCAGCCGGAGGGATCGACACCCGTGTGCTGGCAGCGCAGCCGGTGCAGGTGCATGGGGACGCGCTGTATTCCGGCGTCTTTTGCTCGGTGCCGCCGCATCTTATCCGCGAGGATAGTGCGCTTCCGGCACTGGAGAATATGGGCATTGACATCGGTATGACGGCGGAGCAGGCGCGCGAGCATGTGCCGCTGGGCAGCCGTGTTGGCTTTGCTCCGTGTTTTTGCCGGCTGAAAGAGCATACCGTTTCTTCAAAGGCACTGGATGACCGTGCCGGCTGCGCGGCCATCCTGCATTGCCTGCGGCAGCTTAAGGAAACGGCCGCGACTGTGGTCGTGTCCTTCTCCGCACAGGAGGAGATCGGCTCCCGCGGGGCCGGCCTGGCTGCCCGCCAGCTGCGGCCGTGTGTTGCGCTGGCGACGGATGTCAGCTTTGCACTGGCACCGGAGGAAAAACCGCATGAATGTGGAAAGCTCGGCGGAGGCGTGATGATCGGCATTTCGCCGGTGCTGGACACTGCTGTATCTGCCCGATTGCAGCAGCTGGCGGCACAAAAGGCTATTCCTGCCCAGACGGAGGTGATGGGTGGCCGAACCGGCACGGATGCGGACATGATCAGCAATGAGGGCTGCGGTATCCCAACGGGTCTGCTGTCCATCCCGCAGCGGTATATGCATACCCCGGTAGAGATCGTTGATATACGCGATATTGCGGCGACCGGCGATCTGATGGCTGCTTATGTACAGAACTGCGTCGAGGAGGTGCGGAAATACCATGGATAAGAAATTGCTTCGGACTCTGTGTGAGCTGGATGGCATTTCCGGTCGCGAGGAGGCTGTCCGCACCTATATCCTGAAAGAACTGGAGACGATCTCCGTGCCGCATGAGACATCTGTTGATGCCATGGGTAATGTACTGGTGAACCTGCATGGAAAGCAGCCGGCCGGCCACCGGCTGCTGCTGGATGCGCATATGGATGAGGTCGGTTTCCTTGTGTCACATATTACGCCGGAGGGGTACCTGCGCTTCCAGACGGTTGGCGGTATTGATAAACAGGTGTTGTTTGGTCGGCGCGTGCGCATCGGCGCACAGCCTGGTGTGATCGGTGGCAAGGCTATCCACCATTGCAGCAAAAAAGAAAGTGAGCAGATCCCGGCTGTGGAGGATATGCTGATTGATATCGGGGCAGGCAGCGCTGAGGAAGCGGAAAAGCTGGTGGCAATCGGCGCGGCCGGTACATTTGCTTCGGCCTTTGTTCCGCATGGCGAGAATGGCTTTGTTGGCAAGGCAGTGGATGACCGCGTTGGCTGTGCGCTGCTGCTGACGCTGGCCAAAGAACAGCCGGCGCGGGATGTCTGGCTTTCCTTCTCCGTACAGGAGGAGGTTGGTTTGCGCGGTGCCGGAGCTGCAGCTTATGCGGTGCGCCCGGATGTTGCCATCGCGATTGATGCAACAACGGCGGCCGATACGGTTGGCAGCACCCGCGAAACGGCGGTATGCCGCGTAGGCGATGGCGCTGTCGTTTCCTTTGCCGACCGTGCGACCCTGTATGATCCGGAGCTGTATCAGACTATCCACCATTTGGCGCAGGAGCTGCATATCCCCACACAGACAAAGAACCGCATTGCCGGCGGAAATAACGCTGGCTCCATCCAGCGCTCCGGCAGCGGCGTTCGCATGGCGGCGGTCTCTCTGCCGTGCCGGTATATTCATTCACCGGCCTGTACGGGAAGCTGGGCGGATGTGGAGGCTATGGAGCAGCTGCTCGGTGCGCTGATAGAAAGGCTGTCGGTTTGATCCGTCTGGCAGAGGCGTCCGGGTTTATTTCCTTGTCCGGCAGCGAAGCGGCGATACGGATCGCTTGCCTGGCTGCTGCCTATGGACAGGCTCCCTTTTTGCAGCTGTATACCGATACAGAAAGCGCCAACCGGCTGGCACTGATGGATGGTGTCGCCTTCTTTCATGCGCCGGCCGGCGTAACGGCGGATTGGCGCGCGTTTCTATGTATGCTGCCGGAGATTGCCGTGCTGCGGACGGATGCTGATACCGGTATTGCGGTCGGTCGGCTGTGGGGACAGGCGGCGCAGACCGGTATGACCATGCGCTACATCGGCCATAGCACGGAAAGCACCGCACAAAGCGGTCTGGTGATGCCGGAAAAGCTGTATGCCCTTTTGCGGGGCTGCTTTTCCGATCTGCCGCCGTTTGCCTCCTGGTATGTGGATGTATCCCACCGGGTGCGGCACGGCCTGTGCCATATAGCGACTTTAACGGAACAGGGAAAGCCGGTAAGCTGTGCCATGACCCTGGCGGAAACACCTGCGCAGGTGCTGCTGGGAGCCGTGTGCACGGAGCCGGCATATCGCGGGCGCGGATTGGCGCAGCGCTGCCTGCTGTCTTTGCTGCAGCAGTTTCCTGCGCACGAATGTTACTTATCGCCGACATCAGAAAGCTTGCAGGCGTATTATGCAAGGCTGGGCTTTGTCCCGGCAGGAACCTGGGCGATCATACATCGCCGATAAACGGAGGAATTGCAATCATGGATAGAACCTTTTTCCCAGTCGATGAGCGGCTGGCGGAGCTTTCGGACGCTGCTGAGGCTGCGGCCAGAGCAGCCTTTGAACGCATTGACCACATTGCAGAATACAACCAGCAGAAGGTGCTGGCGGCTTTTATCCGGCATCGGGTCAGCGAGAGCTGCTTTGCTGCCACCACCGGCTATGGCTACGGCGACCGTGGCCGCGACCTGCTGGATGAGGTGCTGGCGGATATTATGGGGGCGGAGGATGCCCTGATCCGCCATTCCATTGTTTCCGGAACGCACGCCATAGCGATTGCGCTGTTTGCCATGCTGCGGCCGGGGGATGTGCTGCTGGCGGCGACCGGTGCTCCGTATGATACGCTGGAACAGGTCATCGGCCATAAGACACCGTCTGCCGGATCCCTTGCGGAGTACGGGATCGGCTACCGCGAGGTCTCCCTGAATGAAAGCGGTGAGCCGGATATTCCGGCGATCGTATCCGCGCTGCGGGAGGAGCCGAGCGTGCGCCTTGTTCACATTCAGCGTTCGCGCGGATATTGTACCCGCCCGTCCCTGACGATTGAGGGTATTCGCCGGATCATTGAGGCTGTACGCAGCGTACGGCCGGATGTGCCGGTGTTTGTGGATAATTGCTACGGTGAGTTTGCCGAAAAGCTGGAGCCGACGCAGGTTGGCGCCGATTTGATTGCTGGATCTCTGATCAAGAACCCCGGCGGCGGCATTGCGGAAAACGGCGGTTATCTGTGCGGAACCAAAGCCTGTATCGAGCAGTGCGCCTACCGTATGACGACTCCGGGTCTTGGCCGGGAGGTGGGGGCTTCCCTTGGGCACAACCGGTCGCTGTATATGGGACTGTTCCACGCGCCGCATGTGGTGGGCGAGGCGATGAAAACCGCTGTTTACGCCGCTGCCCTGTTTACAAAGCTGGGCTATACCTGCTCACCGCGCTACGATGAGCCGCGGGCAGATATCATACAGACCATATTGCTGCGGGATCCGCAGTCGCTGATTGCTTTTTGCCGCGGCATGCAGAAGGGCGCTCCGGTGGATGCCTATGTGGTGCCGGAGCCGGCAGATATGCCGGGCTATGATGACCAGGTGATCATGGCGGCGGGCGCTTTCACAATGGGGTCTTCTATCGAGCTTTCGGCGGATGCCCCCCTGCGCGCCCCCTATGCGGCCTATATGCAGGGCGGCCTGAACTACGCCAGCGGTAAGATTGGTGTGCTGTTGGCGGCACAATCCATGCTGGAGGAAGGGTTGATCCATCCTTGAATACGGCGGAAAAGGAATACGATCTGCAGCAGCTCCGGCAGGAGATTGATCAGATTGACACTGCCATGGCTGCGTTGTTTGAGAAACGCCTGCAGGCTGTTGAAGCGGTAGGGGTATATAAGCAGCAGCATGGTTTGCCGCTGCGGGATCCGGCACGCGAGGAGGCGGTTGTCCGGCGTGTCATGGCACAGCTGCGGCAGGAAGATGTCCGCGCCCTGTATCCGCCGTTCATTCGGCAGGTCATGGCGCTTTCACGCAGCTATGAGGCGGCCCGGATGCGGGCTACTGACACGATGCCAGAGGACAAAGCGGAAGAAACCGTTGTGACCTGCCGGGTGGAGGATGGTGAATACCCGATCGTGCTGCAGCGCGGCAGCTTACATCATTTGCACCGGTGGATGCAGTTGGATCGCCGGGTATGCATTGTAACGGATGACGGCGTGCCCGCGGCATACGCCGAGGCCGTTGCCGCCCAGTGTGCCCGGCCGATCATTGTTACGCTGCCGCAGGGGGAGGAGAACAAGACCCTGCAGACCGCCGAAAGGCTTTGGCAGCAGATGCTGGATGCCGGCATAACGCGGGGAGACTGTGTGGTTGCCGTTGGCGGCGGTGTGGTTGGCGACATAGCCGGCTTTGCAGCGGCGTGTTATATGCGCGGTGTGGAGTATTACGCTGTACCGACAACGGTGCTGGCACAGGTAGATGCCTCTGTGGGTGGTAAAACGGGGGTAGATCTGCATGGAGTGAAAAATGTGATCGGCGCCTTTTACCAGCCAAAGGCGGTTGTGATTGACCCGGAGGTTCTGGATACCCTGCCGCGGCGGCAATGGAGCAACGGCATGGCCGAGGCAGTCAAAATGGGCGTTATCGCCGATCCGGTGCTCTTTTCGCTGTTTGAAGACGAACACCCGGAGAAGCATCTGACTGAGATCATCCACCGGGCGATCTGTGCCAAACGGGATATTGTGCAGCAGGATGTGCATGACAACGGCCAGCGGCAGATTTTGAATTTTGGTCATACGCTTGGCCATGCGCTGGAGGCAGCATCGATGTCGACACTGCTGCACGGTGAATGTGTGGCGCTCGGTATGCTGCCGTTCTGCAGTAAAAGCGTTGCCGAGCGACTGGTACCGGTGCTGCAGCGTGTGGGGCTGCCGACAGAGCTGTCCTACAATACCCATGCCGTTTGGCAGGCGGTACAGCACGATAAGAAGATCCGCGGGGATGAAATCACTGTTGTATGGGCGCAGGAGATCGGACAGGCGCAGCTGTGCCGTCTATCCATGGCGCAATTAAAGAGCCGCATCGGCTGAGAGGGGAGAAATAGCTTGAAAAACACCTTCGGCTCCAGTGTCACGGTCACTCTGTTTGGCGAAAGCCACGGAGACTGCGTGGGCGCTGTTCTGGACGGTTTGGCGCCGGGAATTCCAGTGGAGGATGACTGTATCCGCCGCCGGCTGGCGGCACGCCGCCCGCAGGGAACGGTCTCGACCGCACGCCGTGAGCCGGATGAGTTTTCCATTCTCAGCGGTGTTTTTGATGGCCGCACGACTGGCACCCCGCTGTGTATCCGGATACCAAACACCGATACGGATAGCACGGAGTATGAAAAAAACCGGACGATCCCGCGGCCGGGTCATGCGGATTACGCCGCTGTCTGCAAATACCATGGGTATGCGGACTACCGCGGCGGCGGTCATTTTTCCGGCCGCCTAACGGCGGCCCTGACTGCTGCCGGCGCGGTTCTTCTGTCGGTGCTGGAGGCACACGGCATTTTCATCGGCACTCACATTCTGCGCTGTAAGGATGCCGCGGATCGCCCCTTTGCGCACGACCCGCAAAGCGACCTTGACCAGCTGCGTGCCGCCGCTTTTCCGGTGCTGGAGCCACGGGCAGCCGAAGCGATCCAGGATACGATCCGCACCGCCGGCGCGGCAGGTGACAGTGTCGGCGGTATTTTACAAACGGCAGTAACCGGACTGCCGGCCGGGGTAGGGGAGCCGTGGTTTGATACGGTTGAGGGGGTGTTGGCCCACGCCCTGTTCAGCATACCGGCGATCAAAGGGGTCGAGTTTGGTGATGGCTTTTCTTTAGCCTCTATGACCGGCTCACAGGCGAATGATGCTTTTACGGTCAAAGGCGGGCGCGTTGCTACCGTAACCAATCACAACGGTGGGGTCAACGGCGGCATTACCAATGGCATGCCTTTGATCTTTCAGTGTGCGGTTAAGCCGACGCCCTCCATTGCTGTTGAACAGGATACGGTTGACCTTGCTGCCATGCAGCCATGTCGGATATCGGTTGGCGGCCGCCATGATCCGGCTGTTCTGCACCGCGCGGTGCCGGTTGTGGACAGCGTGACGGCAATCACCATCTGTGATCTGCTGGCCACGCGCTTTGGCACCGATTGGCCGCAGGCATTGCAGAGGGAAACATGATGGAGTATGGATTGATCGGTGAGCATTTGCTGCATAGCTTTTCCCCGGAAATTCATCGGCAGCTGGCAGAGTATCACTATACGCTTTTCGAGCTTCCACCACAGCAGTTAGCAGATTTTATGCGCGGGCGCGCGTTTCGCGGGATCAATGTGACTATCCCGTATAAAAAGGCGGTCATTCCGTTTTTGGATGCGATCGATCCTGTGGCACAGATATGTGGCTCCGTGAATACTGTGCTTAATCGTAATGGCCGTTTATACGGATACAATACCGATTTTGCCGGAATTGATGCCGCTATTACATGTAATGGCCTTTCACTTTACAATAAAAAAGTCCTGATATTAGGAAATGGCGGGACAGCAGCCACTGCCGCCGCAGTAGCCAGTCACCAAAAGGCCGCGGCCGTTGTGCGGGTCAGCCGGCAGCCCGTCGGCCATGCCGTCTCTTACGCACAGGCTTTGAAGCTACATGACGATACTGAAGCCGTGATCAACACAACGCCGGTCGGGATGTACCCGCATGCGGATGCTTGCCCACTGGATCTCCACCGCTTTTCTGCCTGCCAGATGGTGATGGACACCATTTACAATCCATTGCGCACCTGCTTTCAGCAGAGTGCGGCAGCACAGCATATTCCGGCAATCAACGGCTTATATATGCTTGTTGCGCAGGCAGCCGGTTCAGCGGCACTTTTTACCGGCAACTCTATTTCTCAAAAGCGTGTCCGGGTGATATATGATCGCCTGCTGCGCCAAAAGCGCAATATTGTGCTGATCGGTATGCCCGGCAGCGGCAAGACGACCGTTGGGCGGCTTCTGGCGGCGCAGCTGAACCGGCCTTTCTATGACCTGGACGCCGCTATTGTGCAGCAAACCGGACAGGAAGTGCGGCAGATCTTTGAGCAGCAGGGCGAGGCGGCCTTTCGACAGCTTGAAAAACAAGCCATTGACGCCGTTTCTGCCAACAGCGGCGCAGTGATTGCCACTGGCGGCGGCAGTATTCTCAATCCGTCCAATGTGGTACAGCTGCGGAAAAACGGATGGCTTATCTGGTTGGATCGTCCTGTGGAACAGCTGGCAATTGATCCGGAACGACCGCTGGCTGCTGATTTTCCACAGGTATCCGCATTGTACCAACAGCGCCTGCCTTTTTATCGCGAAGCGGCAGATGAAACAGTAAAGAATACAGATCTGACAAAAACCGTTACAGAACTGGAAAGGGCGTGGAAAACTTGAAGCTATTGGTGATCAACGGACCAAATCTCAATCTTCTTGGTTCCCGGGAACCGAAAATTTACGGTACGGAAACCTATGAAAGCTTAAATGCACGCATCCGGCGGCATGCCGCTGCGCGTGGGGTTGAGGTCGCTTTTTATCAGTCCAATCATGAGGGCGATCTGGTGGATGCCATTCAGCAAAGCGCTGGCAGCTATGATGGAATTATCATCAATGCGGCTGCTTATACCCATACCAGTATTGCGCTGGCAGATGCGCTGCGCGCAGTGAATGTCCCGGCTGTGGAGGTGCACATTTCCGATATCAATCGTCGCGAGGCGTTCCGGCAAACCAACTATATCAGTCCGATTTGCGTCGCCTCTGTGGTTGGCGAAGGGACGAATGGCTACATCTATGCATTGGATCAGCTGCGGAAATACTTATTGCAGAAAAAGCCGTTATGAGAGTGCGTGTCATTCCCGGAAAAGCCCGTGGGGAGATTACCCCACCTGCTTCCAAAAGCGCGGCGCACCGGCTGCTGCTGTGTGCCGGTCTGTGCCCGGAAACAAGCCGCATTGTCGCTCCCGGCACCTCGGATGATGTCCTGGCCACCCTTGCGTGTCTGCAAACGCTCGGTGCCAAGATCCACTATGCGGATGATACTGTGCAGATCACCGGCTTTGATCCGTTCGAGAAGCAGCGGAACGGGCGGACGCTGCTGTGTGGGGAAAGCGCCAGCACCATGCGGTTTTTGCTGCCGGTTGCGCTGCTTGGCAGCAGTACCGTTCGTCTGCAAGGCACCGGTAGCTTACTTGGCCGCTCAATGGAGCCATATCGGGGGCTCTGCCGTAAGCAGGGTCTGGTATTTCAGTACACAGACGATGGGGTAGAGGTGTGCGGTCCGCTGCAGCCGGGAGAATTTCGTCTGCCCGGCAATTGCAGCAGTCAGTTTGTTAGCGGCCTGTTGTTCGCTTTGCCGCTTTTGGCGGAAGACAGCTATATCCGGCTGACATCGCCGCTGGAAAGCCGTCCGTATGTGCACATGACTATAAACGCGTTGCTTAGCGCCGGAATTTTGATCAAAACAGTGGCAAGCGGCGACTTTTTTATTCCGGGCGGCCAGCACTACCGCCCAATTTTTTCCACCGTCGAGAAAGATTGGTCTTCTGCGGCATTTCTGGACGCGTTGAATGTCCTTGGTGGAAAAGTTGTACTTAAATGGCTTTCAGAAAGCACCGGACAAGCGGACAAGATCTATCCGGCATATTATGCCGCTGTGCGCGATGGCGCACCGACGCTGCCGATGCAGGATTGTCCGGACCTGGCGCCGATGATTATGGCTTTAGCCGCAGCAAACAATGGTGCCGTTCTGACTGGTACAGCCCGTCTGCGCCTAAAGGAGTCTGGTCGGGGCGAGGCGATGGCCGCAGAGCTACGGAAATGTGGTGCACAGATCTCTGTTGAGGAAAACCGCATTGCTGTTCGGCCGGGACCATTGCACCAGCCGACGGAGATCCTGTGTGGGCATAATGACCATCGGATCGTGATGGCGCTGGCCATTTTAGCAACGCGCTATGGTGGGGTTATCTCGGATGCGCAGGCTGTGCAAAAAAGCTATCCGGGTTTTTGGCATGATCTGCGGCGCCTTGGCATTCGCGTGCAGGCAGAACCAGGATAAGGGGATACAAAATTATCTTACCGGAAATTCTTTAAGCAACTATACTAAATTAATATTTAGTATAGTTTAGGGGAGAAAAAATGGATAAAAGATATATGGCCGAGTGTCCGGCGGTGCTGTTAGAGTATCTTGGATACATGGAAACGGTCAAAGGGCGTTCGGAAAATACCATCAACGGATATTATATTGATTTGCGCACTTTCTTTCGTTTTCTTTTGATCGAGCGCGGTCTTGCACCAAGCGTTCCGGATAAACAACCGGATATTTCTACCATAGACATTGCGTTGTTGAAAACCGTTACGCTCAATGATCTGTTTGAATTTATGAATTACACGAAAACCGACCGTGCCAACAGCAATACCACACGGGCGCGCAAGGTTTCTTCGTTGCGGCAATTTTTCCATTATCTCTCGGATATCACGCATCAGCTGGATGATGATCCGGCTAAGAACCTCAGTTTACCGAAGCTGCCGTCGCGTATGCCGAAATATCTGACGCTGGAGCAGGCATTGCAGCTGCTGTCTTTGCCAGCGGCCGGCGGCAACAGCCAGTACGCCGAACGCGATTACTGTATTCTGACACTGCTGCTGAACTGTGGGCTTCGTCGTGCGGAAATTGCCGGCCTAAATCTTTCGGATGTGAAAAGTGATCACACACTGCGCGTGATCGGTAAGGGCAATAAGGAACGGATCCTGTACCTAAACGAAGCCTGTCAAAAGGCCTTGGAGGCGTATTTACCAAAGCGCCCAACGGAAGGAACAAAGGATAAAAAAGCGCTGTTTTACGGCCACACCAAGGAACGCATCAGCTTGCAGGGCATTCATTATATTGTGAAGGGGTATCTGAAACAGATTGATGGAGCCGAAGAATTATCCACACATAAGCTGCGCCACACCGCAGCAACATTGATGTACCAGCAGGGTGGCGTGGATGTTCTGGTGTTGAAGGAAATTCTTGGACATAAAAACCTTGGTACTACGGAGATCTACACACATACCTCAACCGAACAGCTGCAAAAAGCCGTGCAATCCAATCCCTTGTCTAAAGTAGATAAAACAAAAAAGACCGATCAGTGATCGGTCTTTTTTGTTTCGTAAAGCTTGTCTGCTAAGGCGCTGAAAAGCTTTGCTGTCTGGGCGTTTGCATTGTTGGCATCTTCGCCTAAAATCGCAACAGCGTATTGCGGTTCTTCCGCAGGAAAGTACCCTGCAAACCAGCTTTGGACAACCGCTTTCTCTCCCCTCACCTGCCCTGTTTCCGCCGTGCCGGTTTTTCCGGCGGCCGAGCAAAGTGTCGGCGCTGCCTGCCGGCCGGTTCCCTGCGTGACAACCGCCGCCATCATCTCCTGCAGCCTCTGGGCAGTGGAGAGCGAAAGGATGGTATAGCTGTCCTCAATAGAGGCTTTTGTGAAGTGGGTATTCTCATCCATTTGCCCGGCGATCAGGTGTACGCTGGGCATTTCTCCGTTGTTGGCAACTGCAGCGATGATCTGTGCGACATGCAGTGGAGTCGTCATGAGCTTTCCCTGCCCAAAAGAGAGATTGGCCAGTGCAGCCGGCGAGGCTTCAAGCTCTGTGACAGACGGAAACACCGGCGTTTGCGTGCTGATGCCGTCAGCCAGGGTGATCGCCCGGCCGAAACCAAAGGTATTGGCCGTCGCGGATAAGGTTGCCGCGCCGGTTTGCTGTGCCAGCTGAATAAAATACAGATTGCAGGACTGCGCAAAGGCCGCCGGCATTTGCAGATGCTGATGCCCAAGGCGGTTATGGCAGTGAAAGGTATTGTTCTGTACCATCATGCCACCGGAACATACATATTCCTGCTGTGGGGAAATACCGCTTTCCAGTGCCGCCGCAGCTGTAATGATCTTAAAAACCGAACCGCAGTCATACAGCGCCAAGGCCCGGTTGAGCAGCGCGCCGTTATCTTCTTTCATGCTCTCAAATACGGTTGCCGGCTGGAAGCTCGGAAAGCTGGCCATAGCAAGGATGGCGCCGGTTTTCGGCTCAAGGACAACGACAGCGCCCCGGTCGATATAGTCTGGTGCCAGATCTTCTACAATCGTTTGGATATCCTTATCGAGGGTTAGCACAACACCACCGGCTGAACGGTCGGTCGTATCGGTCACAGAGGGCGCAACGCCGCTCAGGCACATGCCGCTTCCGTCCACTGCAAAGGCCGCCACCGCCTGACCGTTAAACTGCGTCAGCAGCGCATCACAGGCAGCCTCTATACCGGTTGCCCCGTGCTGACCGCCGCTTTCCAGATACCCGATCACATGGGGCGCCAGCAGCCGCGTGCCGTACCGTTGCGGCACGCGGAACAGCCGCAGTCCGTCGGTCAGATCAACCGGACCGTTCAGCCTCACAGCGGCGGGATAACCAGCGCTGAGCCGTTCCAGCAGGGTTTCATAATCCGCCGGTTCTGTTTTCGCAGAAATACCGGCAAGCAGCTTTTCGTCCGGCATCAGGGCGGCATAATACGCCTTTTCTTCATTGACAAGCGGGTGCAACTGCCGGTCATAGATCGTGCCGCGCGTTGTCGCTACCGTGATGGCGCGGCGATTTTGCGAAGCAGCGGCTTCGGTCGGTTCTTTGAGCGTAATGTAAAACAGCTTTCCGCCGATACCGGCTAAAATCAGTGCCATCAGACAAAACATGACCCGGCCTCTTCGATACACAGCACATCCCACCTTCCAGTGATAGTGTTGTCAAAAAAGCCGGATGCTATGCGATTTTAGTCCTTTGCCGCTTTGTTTTGCCGCAGCAGGGTGCCGTATTTCATCGGATGTGCGCACGGTACATACACCGTCATGGTTGCGTGAGGTGCAACCGTTATCGGCACTTTTTCCGCATTCAGCATTTCCGATACTGTAAAGGGATATGGCTTTTCACCCGGTTCCAATACATCCAGCTCTTCTCCGCGATAAAAGCGGTTCCGCTGGGAGAGTTGCAGCCAGCCGTCCTGCCACCCCTCAACAACAGCTGCCACCTCGTAAGAGCGGATGTACCCACCCTGCTGCAGGTGCTGTGCCGGCATACCGTAATAAAAGCCTGTGCCGTAGGGGCGGTGGCTGATTTTGTTCATTTCTTCACAGATCCATGCCTTGGGCACATAATCCGGTGAAAACCCAGAGGCCACATATCCCTCTACGGCCTGGCGGTAAGCGTTGGCAGTAACGGCAGTGTAGTAGAAGGATTTGGCACGCCCCTCAATCTTGAAGGAAGCAATGCCGGCGTCTGCCAGTTCCGCAACATGGGCGATCATATTCATATCATTGGCATTAAACAGATAGGTGCCCTGTTCATCCTGTTCCAGGGTCAGCGGCAGACCGGGGCGTTTTTCCTCAATAATCGTGTACTTCCACCGGCATGGCTGTGCACACTCGCCATGATTGGCATCACGATCCGCCAGATAATTGGAGATAACACAGCGACCGGAATACGACATACAGATGGCACCGTGAACGAACGCTTCCAGCTCCAGCTCCGGTGGCGTTTGTCTGCGGATCTCGCGGATTTCGTCCATAGAAAGCTCACGCGCCAGTACCACACGGCTGGCGCCCATATGATACAGGGCGGTGGCAGTGGCGTAATTCACAACACCGAATTGTGTAGAAATATGCAGTGCACACTGCGGTGCATATCGTTTCGCCAGCTCCATCGTGCCGATGTCACTGATGATCAGAGCATCAGCGCCGATGTGGTTGAGGTAGGTAAAATATTCCGGCAGCAGGGCAATATCGTGATTGCGGGGTAAAATGTTGCAGGTCACATAAACCTTTACACCAGCGGCGTGGGCGGTTTTGATTGCCTCCTCCAGCGCCGGAAGGTCAAAATTGGCGCATCCGGCACGCATGCCAAACTGCTGCCCGGAAAGATAAACGGCATTGGCACCGAACCGGATAGCTGCTGCCAGGCGTTCTGGATCGCCTGCCGGCGACAGGATCTCGGGAATAAGCTGTGTTTTCATGTTATGCAGTCTCCTTAAGCCTGCCTTTTAGAAAGGGCTGCCGCATTTACGGCAGCCCTTCCCCTGTTTGCCGTTGATCATTATCCGTAGGCACCGATCTTATACCGGCGGCATATGGCTTCGTGTTCGGCAAAGGTTTTGGTAAAATAGGTTTTTCCGGTCTTATAATCCGTGGCGAAGAAGTAGCAATTGATCACTGCCGGATCTTCGGACGGGGCAAATACAGCGTTGATCGCCTCCAAACCAGGATTGTTGATCGCACCGACGGGCAACCCTTTTCTCTGGTAGGTGTCATATGCGGCGCTATTGACGATGGTGCTGCTGACACTGGGCAGGATTTTGGTCACATAGTCGCGGGTGGAATCGCACTGGATCATCGGAAAACCGGAGCCTTCGGCCAAACGGTTTTTCAGCACGCGGGAAACACCGGCCATATCCTCCTTGCTGGCAGCTTCCCCCTGGATGACCGAAGCAAAGATCACAGCCTCGTCGATGGTCATACCGCTGTTGGTAATTTTGGCGCGCAATGTCGTATCCAGCTTCTGATCAAAGTTTTTCAGCATCACTGCCACCGCCGACTGTCCGGTGCTGTTTTTGTAGAAGTTATATGTGTCCGGGAACAAATACCCCTCCAGGCGATAGATGCGCCCGGCGTACTCTTCCCCATCTGCGGCGTTTTTGATCGCTTTCACAAAATCGTAGTCAAAATCCCCGTTATTAACTGCGTCATAGAAAGAGGCCTCATCACAGACTTCCTTTTGGCTCAGCAGCTTGGCAATTTCCGGAACGGTATATCCCTCCGGGATCGTTACATCCACTGTGTCCCGCGGCTTGGTGGTCTGCAGTTCTTTCACAATATCGCTGTAATCCATGTCAGTAGACAGGGTAAACATGCCGCGCTGATACTTCCCGTCGGCTTTGCTCAGGCGGGAATATACACGGAAGCAGAGTGGTCGTTCAATCAGCCCGTTATCGTGCAGGATCTCCGCAATCTGTGCCGTTGAGGCCCCGGAGGGCACTTCCACATCAATGGTTTCCCCGGAACGGTTCAGCCCAAAGAAATCAATCAGATACAGGATCATAAAGGCAGCCGCCGTGACGGCAAATGCCAGAATGACGAGGGTATACAGCAGCTTTTTCAGACAGCCGCCCTTGCCGCCTTTTTTACTCTTCTGTGCCGGCTCGTCCGTCTCCTGCGAGGCCTCCGATGCCTCACCGGTGTCCGCGGCAGACGCATCTGCTGCCTGCGCATCGGCCGGCTCATCCGGAATGGTATCGTCCAGATCAACATTCAGCGAAAAAGAGCGCACCTTTTCACTGCGGGCTGTCTGGGCCTGTTCCGCAGCGGCGGCTTCCGGTGCCAAGGCGTCTTTCAGGCTTTCCTGTGCAGCCTCGCGCGTTGACTTTCGTTCTTCCTCCTCACGGAGAAGCTGCTCCAGCGTTTTATCATCCATGGTCTTATTCCCCCTGTGTCGTTTTGCCCGTGCGGCGTAAATATTTTTCTGTTACCAGCAGATCAACCGGGCGGTCAAAACGCCCATGCGGCAGTGAACGCTGTACGCAATCGCTGTAACAGATCCCGATAATATCCCCGCCGAAACGGGACAAAAAACGGTCGTAGTAGCCTTTTCCGTAGCCAAGCCGATACCCCTGCCAGTCGTAGCTGAATGCCGGAACAAGGCACAGCCCACTGCTCAGGTCGGCCAGCTTTTCATGTATGGACGGATCCGGCTCCAGTACACCAAAGGCGCCCGGCTGCAGTTCATCCAGGCTGTCGATGAAGAAAAATTCCATACTGCGGGTTCCGGGGACGCACCGGGGAACCGCTACTTTTTTTCCATCCGCCAGTGCCTGCCGGATAAGGTTGCGTGTATCCACCTCGATTGGCGTAGATACATAGGTCAGCAGCACAGCATTTTTCCTGTACTGCCACAGGCGGCGGATTTGCCGCAGCATCTGCCTGTCCCGCCGGGTCTTGACATCCTCCGGCATAGCTTCGCGCAGGCCGCGGTATTTTGCCCGCAGGGCGGTTTTCAGCGGGCGGATATCGCTTATCGGCATTGGATCGAACCCCGTATGGCCAAGGCGGTTTGTTCATCGACCAGAATGCGGACAAGCTCCAAAGCAAAATCCACGGCCACACCGGCGCCGCGGGCAGTCGTAAACTGCCCGTCGGTTATGACCGGCTCCTCGGAAAGAGTCGCGCCGGTCAAAGCCGATTCAAAGCCGGGGTAACAGGTAGCCCGCCTGCCCTGCAGCAAGCCACGCCGGCCAAGAATCGACGGGGCGGCGCAGATGGCGCCGACCGGCAATTTATGCAATATGGCATAATCGAGTGCTGCGTGAACAACTGGCGAAGCATCCAGATTGCGCGTGCCCGGCATCCCGCCTGGCAGCACAACGGCTGAAAGTGCCGCCACATCCAGCTTTTCCTGGGAAATATCTGCCTGTATCGGCATAGCATGTGCACCGACAGGGGTATCGGCATCAACGCCGACGGTGAGTATCTCAAGACCGGCACGGCGTAAAATATCCACCGTGGCCAGCGCTTCAATCTCTTCAAATCCATTTGCCAAAAAGACGGCGATCATATTGTCACTCTCCAAGTAAGGCGGTATAACCGCCTGTTTCTTTCATTGCGCGCTGAAGCGCTGGGGATGGAGCAGTTGGAAGCCACATAGCCACAGGCTTTGCCGGTACAGTGGAGTTTCCTGTGCTGTTTCCGGCTGTCAAAGCAAAAAATGCGGCTATTGGTGCAACTGGCTGCCAAAAAGGGGCGCTGGTGTTTGCTGTAAAGCGATATGCCTTGTCATTTGCGCGGCGTATCTCCGGGCGGTATCCGGCGCGGCGGTACAGCGGTTCCAGCTCCGGCGTGGCCGGGTGCAGATAGAGCGCATAAGCGCCGTGCGCCGCTGTGTAGGTTTTTGCGGCATCCAGCAGGGCGGTATACAGCCCGCGGCCGCGGAATTCCGGCGCCGTACAGCCGGCATACAAATACCGTACCGGCAGCCTTTGCCCGGAAAAGCACACCTCTGCCGGCAGCAGAAAGGCCATGGAGGCCGGCCGTTCCGGTGCTTCCGGCGAAAGAGCAATCAGGCAGTCCGCCAGTGGCCAGACGGTCTGGAAAAAGGCGTCTACATCCGCCGGCGTGTCCTCTGGAAAGCAGCGCAGCCAATGCGTCTTCAGCTGCGGTACATCCGTTTCCTGCGCCAGCCGAATATCCGGACAGTTGCTCATAGCAGGTATTCCTCAAGTGCCGCCACAAGGGATTGCTGAATAACCGCCGGCGGCAGGGGTTGTCCGTTTTCGCTGCACGGGATCACCTGCCAGCCATCCCGCTGTGCTGCGTACAGGGCGGCCTGCCGGCAGTGGTGCAAATAGGCTATATCCCGCTCATGGATATCCTTTTTCTGTTCATTCCCGTGATAGCGTCCACTCAGCAGCCGCTGGGAGACCTCAACGGGCATATCCAGAAACACCACACGGTTCGGCACCGGCAGTTCCAGGCGGGTGTATTCATATTCTTTCAGCCAGGCAAGAAAAGCATCCCACTGCTCCTGCGGCAGCTTTGTCATCTGATGGATGGCGTTGGAGGTGGTGTAACGGGCAGCCACGATCGGTACACCGGCTTCATAGTCCGTCTGCCAGAACCGTTTATAGCTGGCATAGCGGTCTACGGCATAGAAGGAGGAGGCCGCATAGGCATTGACGGCAGCGGGTGAGCCGCCAAGCTCTCCGCTGAGGTACATCCGCACAAGCGCCGAGGAGGCTTGTGCATAGTCCGGAAAGCTGATCTGCCGGAAAGCAGCGTTCTTCTGTGTAAGATAGTCGCTGAGTAAGGAGAGCTGCGTCGATTTTCCGCAGCCATCCAGACCGTCAATCACAACAAGCTTGCCCATTATTCCGCCTCGCCTTTCTGGGTGCTGATCGCGGCATAGTGCTCCCGTACAGCCTTGGCGTTGCCGCAGCTCATTTTTCCTTCCGGGCAGGCGCCGCGTACGCAGGGCGGGCCGGCGTGCCGGAACAGATGCGGTGCCGCCTCCATACACAGGCGGTACATCTGCTCGGCCAGCTCCCGGATCTCCCACTGTGCCCGGTTGCAGCAGCGGTGGGCAAAGAAATTCATTAGTGACCGGGCATTCATGGTCATCATGATCTTGGTCGTGCAGGCATTGGGCAGCACAAAGCGGGCGTCCTCGATCGCTTTCTTTTCCGCGGCGCGGGTCGCCTCTTTTTCCGGCATTCCTCTGGCAATAAAGTCCGCCAAATGCTTTTCCTTCAGCAGCGCCGCCAGATGGTCATAATGCGCCTGATCCTCCTCCATAGCCCGGCGATATTCCTCTGCAGCCTCCGGGATGGCTTCGATCTCCGGCGGCAGAACATACTCAAACATCTTTTCGCGGACATATCGCTGGCTCTGCACACTGTAAGAGGCAATGCGGTGGCGCGTCAGCTGCGCCAGCAGCGAGCGGGAAACACCCTCAATTCCAAAGGTGAAGCTGGCATGCTCGATAGGGCTTTCGTGTCCGATCTCCGCCAGCATATCAACGAAGGCGGCGGTTTTATCCTCGGTCAGGCCGTCCATCACTGTACCGATATCGGCGGCTGCATAGCAAAGTTTGGCCGATGCGGCAATCAGCTTTTCGGGATCAGGTGTGTGCGCAATCAGTGTTACTTTCATTTTCCTACTCCCCTTTTACTATGCAGTATAACAGAAATGGGTGCCCTTTTCAAGTCTGTGCGGAGGATATTCGAAACTTTTTCCTTTTATTCGGCCAGCAGTGTAAAATTGTTTTTGTGACAGCGCAAAAGGCCGTCCCGGCGCAGCCTGGACAGCTCGGCCGAGAGTGCGCTGCGATCCACCGCCAGATAATCCGCCAGCTGCTGGCGGTCGTAGGGAATGGAAAAGCTGCGGCTGCCCAGCCTGGCGGCCTCGGAGGACAGATAGGCCAGCAGCTTCTGGCGGATGGTGCGCTGCGTTACATGGGAAAGCTTTTCATTAAGAAAGAAATTCTTTTGCGCCATAGAGGAAAGCAGATTACGAATCAGCTGCATATGCCGGTCACAGCCTTTTTGGCACGGGGTCATAATACACCCCGCATTGATCCAGAGGACCCGGCTCGGCTGTGTAGCGTAGACCGCCATGTCGCCATTGCTGTGCCGGCTGCAGGCGGCTGCCTCGGCAAACAGCTGGCCGGTGGTGATGCGCGCCACGATATTGCGGTTTCCCCAAAAATCCTCCTGCTCGATCAGCGCAGCCCCTTCCAGCAGCAGGCCAAGCTCGTTGACCGGCTCATCCATGCGCAGCAGGCAGCTGTCTTTTGGATAGGTTTTTTCCCGGCTGTGCAGACACGGCAGCAGTGCCGTGATATCCTCCTGTGTCATGCCGGAGAATAGTGGTGCACGGAAAAAGGCCGGATGCAAATTCTGCATATTTTCTCTCCTTTTGTTGTAAAAACAACATACATTTTCTCCATTGTATAGTATAATCCATAAAAAAGTCAATCATTTTTGGAAAAAACAAGGAGAGCGGTTCTATGAAAATCACCGAAGATATCCGGTATATCGGCGTCAATGACCATACGATCGACCTGTTTGAGGGACAATATATCGTGCCGAACGGCATGGCGTACAATTCTTATGTAATCCTCGACGATAAAATCGTTGTAATGGATACGGTTGACGGTCGCTTTGTGTCAGAATGGCTGGAAAACCTCGAAAAGGCGCTTGCCGGGCAGAAGCCGGATTATCTGGTCGTACAGCATATGGAACCGGATCATTCCGCCGGCATCTGCCGCTTTATGGAGCAATATCCGGAGGCAACCGTTGTATCCTCGCAAAAGGCCTTTGCCATGATGAAAAGCTTTTTCGGACAGGATTATCCCGAAAGGCGTCTGGTTGTCAAAGAAGGCGATGCTCTCCCCCTTGGCCAGCACGCGCTCAGCTTCGTCGGCGCACCGATGGTGCATTGGCCGGAGGTGATCGTTACTTACGATGTGCTGGATAAGGTGCTGTTCTCTGCCGATGCATTTGGTAAGTTCGGCGCGCTGGATGTACAGGAAGACTGGGCGTGCGAAGCACGGCGCTATTATTTCGGGATCGTAGGCAAGTACGGTGCGCAGGCACAGGCGCTGCTGAAAAAAGCCACCCGCCTGGATATTGAAAAAATCTGCCCGCTGCATGGGCCGGTGCTGACAGAAAATCTCCCCTACTATCTTAACCTGTACGATACCTGGTCCTCTTACCGGCCTGAGTCTGCCGGCGTGATGATCGCCTATACCTCCGTTTATGGCAATACCGAAAAGGCGGTAAAGCTGCTGGCAGAGGAGCTGCAGCGCAATGGCTGCCCGAAGGTGGTCGTAACAGATCTTGCCCGCAGCGATATGGCCGAGGCGGTAGAGGATGCCTTCCGCTATGATCGCCTTGTGCTGGCGACTACGACCTACAATGCCGATATTTTCCCGTTCATGCGCACATTTATTGCGCACCTGACCGAACGCAATTATCAGAACCGCACGGTTGCTTTCATGGAGAACGGCAGCTGGGCACCTACGGCAGCCAAGACGATGCGCCACATGCTGGAGGACAGCAAGGAGCTCACCTACACCGATACCACCGTGCGGATCCTGTCGGCCATAGATGACACCGCTCGGCAGCAGATCGGCGCGCTGGCAGCGGAGCTGTGCACAAAGTGTGCCGGAGATTAAAAAAGTCCTTGCTTTTTTCAAAAAGAATGGTATAATGAGGGCAAAAGCAGAGAACAAGAGAGTATGCACACACCGGTTTGTCCGCAGAGAGGGTGCCCCGGCTGAAAACACCCGGCAGATCGTGTGCAGAAGTTCACTTGTGAGCAGGCGGGCTGAAGGCTGCTTACGGCAGCTGTGTAGGCATGCACGGCAGACCCCGTTACCGGTCACAAAAGTGTTTGCTTTTGCAAAAATCAGGGTGGTACCGCGGAGCGTACAGCCTCCGTCCCTATGTGGACGGGGGCTTTTTCTTTTTTGTCAAGAGCAGAGAAAGGATGGATGAATAAGCATGAGCATCGGTATGAAGGAAGAATTGGATGCCCTGCGGCGCGATGCGCTGAACGAGCTGAAGGAGCTGCACGCCCCGAAGGATCTGGAGGATTTCCGCGTCCGCTTTATGGGAAAAAAAGGATCTGTGACCGGTCTTCTGCGCGGGATGGGTTCCCTGCCCGCGGAGGAGCGCCCGAAGATGGGGCAGCTGGTCAATCAGCTCCGGCAGGAGCTGGAGGAGGCCCTCGACACGCGTTCGGCAGCCCTGCAGGCTGAGCTGCAGCGCCGGAAGCTGGAAAGCGAAAAGCTGGATGTGACCATGCCCGGCAAAAAGAGCCGAAGCGGCGGTCTGCATCCGCTGAATGTGGTGCTGGAGGATATTATTGATATTTTCCAGTCAATGGGCTTTGATGTAGTGGATGGCCCGGAGGTGGAAACGGATTATTACAATTTCCAGGCGTTGAATGTACCGGAGGATCACCCCGCGCGGGATATGCAGGACACCTTCTATCTGGCAGACAAGCTGCTGCTGCGCACCCAGACCTCGGCTGCGCAGGCACGGACCATGGAGGAGCGCAAACCGCCGATCCGTATCATCTGCCCTGGCCGCGTCTACCGCGCAGATGAGGTTGATGCAACCCACTCCCCTGTCTTCCATCAGATCGAGGGTCTGGTGATTGATAAAGGCATCACCATGTGCGATCTGAAGGGCGTACTGGAGCAGTTTGCCCAGGAGATCTATGGCCCGGAGACGAAGGTGCGTTTCCGTCCTTCCTTCTTCCCCTTTACCGAGCCGAGCGTGGAGGTGGATGTGACCTGCTCCGAGTGCGGCGGCAAAGGCTGCCGTGTGTGTAAGGGCGCCGGATGGATCGAAATTCTCGGCGCCGGTATGGTACACCCGCGTGTGCTGAAGATGGGAGGCATTGACCCGGAGGAGTATTCCGGCTTTGCCTTCGGTATCGGTCTTGACCGTCTGACAACTACCCGCTATAAGATCAGCGATATCCGGCTGCTGTTTGAAAACGACCAGCGTTTTCTGGAACAGTTTGACCACTGAGGAGGGATAAACATGAATATTTCATTAAGCTGGCTGAAACAGTATGTGGATATTGATGTGCCGGTCGAGGAGCTGTGTGACCGCATGATCCGCAGCGGATTTGAGGTGGAGGATATCCAAAATTTGGCCGATACGATGAAAAATGTGGTCGTCGGCAAAATCCTCCGCATTGAAAAGCACCCCGATTCCGACCATCTGCAGATCTGTCAGGTGGATATCGGACAGGAGGAGCCGGTGCAAATCATTACCGGTGCACAGAATATCTTTGAGGGAGCCTATGTCCCGGCTGCCCTGCACAATTCCTACCTGCCGGACGGCACACATATCACCAAGGGCAAGCTGCGCGGTCTCCCCTCCAATGGTATGCTCTGCTCCGGCGAGGAACTGGGGCTGAAGGCCGGCGATTTTCCGGGTTGCGAGGTTTATGGTATCCTGATCCTGGATAACAGCCACCCGGCCGGCACCGATATGCGCGAGGTGCTGCACCTGAATGACTACATCATTGACTTTAAGATCACAGCCAACCGTCCGGATTGCAACTGCGTGCTGGGCGTTGCCCGTGAGGCGGCTGTGGCACTGGGAAAAGAATTCCGCGGCCCGCAGCCTGCATACCATACCAAGGGTGGCGATATCCATGACAGCATTGCTATCCGCGTAGAGGATTACGCGCTTTGTCCCCGCTATCTTGGCCGTGTGGTCAAAAATCTGCGTATCAAGGAGTCGCCGGATTGGCTGAAGCAGTGGCTGAAAGCCGCCGGTATGCGCCCGATCAATAATATTGTGGATATCACCAACTATGTTTTGCTGGAGACCGGCCATCCCATGCACGCTTTCGACCTGCGGGATATCCGCGGCCATCAGATCATCGTGCGCCGCGCCGGAAATGGTGAGCCGATCACTACACTGGATGGCAAGGAGCACACCTTGACAGATGAAATGCTGGTCATTGCGGATGCCGAGGGACCCTCCTGTCTGGCCGGCATCATGGGCGGCCTGAACAGCGAAATCAAGCCGGATACGACCGACCTGTTTCTGGAAAGCGCCAAATTCCGCCGCGACAATATCCGACGCACCACCCGTGCGCTTGGCATGCGCACAGAGGCCAGCGCACGCTATGAGCGCGGCGTGGACACGATCGGTGTGGAATTTGCCATGGAGCGGGCGCTGCAGCTGATCGACGAGCTGGATGCCGGCGACATTGTGGATGGCTGCATTGACCTGCACGAAACATTGCCGGAGCCGCAGGTGCTGCGTATTCCTGCCGACCGTATCAATGCACTGCTGGGCATTGAGGTGCCCTACGAGACGATTTTGCGCATTCTCAACAGCCTGCAGATCGCCTCTGTCCTGGAGGGCGACACACTGGTGTGCCACATTCCCTACTACCGCGAGGATATTGAGGGGGCGGCCGACCTGGCGGAGGAGGTCATGCGCGTCTATGGTTGTGAGCACATCATCTCTACACCCATCCGCGGAGCGATTGTCCGCGGGCGCCGACTTCCGGAGCGGATCAAGACGGACAAGGCCAAGCGCGCCTTGATCGCCCACGGCATGCGGGAGATCGTCACCTACTCCTTTATCAGCAGCAAGGCGGTGGATACACTGCATCTGGCGGAGAATGACCCGCGCCGGCAGGCCGTGACACTGCTTAACCCGCTCGGCGAGGAATATTCCACCATGCGCACGCAGCTGGTGACCAGTATGCTGACGGTGCTGGCAACCAATTATAACCGCAAGATCCCGGCTGCCCGCTTCTTTGAGGCAAGCAAACGGTTTATTCCGAAGACACTGCCGCTGACGGAACAGCCGGAGGAGCGGCCGACGCTGTGCCTTGGTCTGTACGGTGCGGAGGAGGATTTCTTCACCCTGAAGGGAATTGTGGAGGGACTGCTGGCCAGCTTTGATGTGAAGGCAGACTATACCAGAAGCTCCGAACCCTATCTGCATCCCGGAAGGCAGGCCACGGTGGCCTTGGCAGACAAAATACTTGGCACAATCGGTGAGGTGCACCCGGATGTGGCCGCTGCCTACGACCTGGATGTACGGGTGTATATCGCGGAGCTGGATCTGGCGGCACTATTTGCGGTAGAAACGCCGCGGGTGCTATACAAGCCCCTTCCCCGCTTCCCGGCGGTCGAGCGCGATCTGGCACTGCTGTGTGACGAAGAGATGCCGGTGGCGGACATTGAAAAGCTGATTACGGCCGCTGGCGGCAAGCTGCTGGAAAGCGCGGAGCTGTTTGATGTGTACCGTGGTGCGCAAATTCTGACCGGCAAAAAGAGCGTAGCATACAGTCTGTGCTTCCGCGGTGCCGACCGTACCCTTTCGGATGAGGATATTGATCCCATTATGGAAAAAATCTTTGCCAGGCTGGAAGAAAATGGCTGTGTTCTCCGCACTTGACCCTTGCCAAAGGCAGAAATATGCGGTATAATAGCTAACAGAACCGGCCATGGTGATATGGATGGAGGGATTTACTATGCTGGACAGAACGATGACTTTTTCGCTCGGCGACGACAAGGAACAGGCGATGAAGGTGATTTTGACCACCGTTTATGACGCTTTGAGAGAAAAGGGCTACAATCCGATCAATCAGTTGGTCGGCTATCTGCTGTCGGAGGATCCGACCTACATCACCACGCATAATAATGCGCGAGCCCTGATCCGCAAGGTGGATCGCGACGAATTGATGCGGGCGTTGGTCAGTTCCTATCTCAACAGCTAAGGAGGCTTTATTGATGGCTGAAAAAGCGGTCACTCCCCTGACCTATAAGGGGCGTCCGTTGGTGCGGTCCGGTAATGTACTGTATTACGGCAGCATGGCGGAGGAGTATGTGGTGATGATGCATATTTTGACCACAACAGACGCCAATGACATGAAGATGGCACAGAAGATCCAGATCCAGCTTCTTTCCACTGACCCGGACGCTCCGATGCAGGAACGGGTTATCAAAAAGAGCGAAAAGGTTGGTCTGTACAATGCGATGGACATTGCCAGCATCTGGTTGGATCGTGCTCTGAGCGAAAAATAAGTGCAGAACTGATGGAAACCTTCCGGGAAACGGCACGGTATGTGCGGTTTTCCGGAAGGTTTCCTTTTTTACACGGATTTTACATCAGAATTCTTTTTCATTTTACACGCCGCCGGTAACATAATAAGCGTACAGCGAAACGAGAAAGCCGACAGTGGCTCTACAGACCTGAACGAGCACGATGAAAAATGAGAGGAGATCATTTGTATGAAAAAGATTGTCAGCATTGTATTGGCCGCATTGATTGGTGCGTTGGCACTCAGTGGCTGCGGCGCAGCCAAGGCCGGTACCGTTTCCACCGACGGTTCCACTTCCATGGAAAAGGTGATCGGCGCCCTGGGCGAATCTTTCCAGCAAAAGTATGACGGCATGACCTTCACCTACAACCCCACCGGTTCCGGCTCAGGTATCCAGGCTGTCTCAGAGGGGCGCTGCGATATTGGCCTTTCCAGCCGCGGGCTGAAGGCGGATGAAAAAGCAAGCGGCCTGAAAGAAACCCTTCTGGCACTGGATGGCATCGCCATCATCGTCAACCCGGCCAACACCGTCAGCGATCTTAAGGTAGAGGACATTGCGAAGATCTATACCGGTGAGATCACCAACTGGAAGGATCTCGGCGGCAGCGATGCGGAAATCGTTCTTATCGGCCGCGAGGCCGGCAGCGGTACCCGTGATGGCTTCGAGTCGATCACCGATACCAAGGACAAGTGCCAGTATCGCCAGGAGCTCACCTCGACCGGTGATGTGATCACCACCGTTTCGCAGAACCCCAACGCCATTGGATACGCTTCCCTGGCCGCTGTAAAGAATACGGTCAAGGCGGTGTCCGTGAATGGCGTAAAGGCCACAGAGGACACAGTCAAGGATAAGAGCTATGTGGTGCAGCGGCCGTTTGTCCTGGTCACCAAGGAGGGCACGACCCTTTCGGATGCCGCACAGAAGTTCTTCGACTATGCCACATCCGCTGAGGCTGCCTCCATCATCTCGGCACAGGGTGCGGTTCCGGTAGCCGGCTAAACTCCATACTCCACACAAGGCGGCAGCAATGCCGCCTTGCAGCCGTTCACAAATTCCGTGACTGAGGTGATAAAGACATGAAAAACAAAACAAAGCTCGGCGAGACAATCATCCACGGGGTGTTTCTGTTCTTTGGCTTGGTTACCGTTGCCTGTGTACTATTGATCTCCATATATCTGATCGTTTCCGGTATCCCGGCGATCCGGAAGATCGGCCTGATCCCGTTTCTGTTCGGAAAAACCTGGGCTTCAACGGCCGCTACTCCCGCCTATGGCATCCTGCCGTTTATTCTGACCAGCATCTACGGCACGGCCGGCGCCATTGTGGTTGGGGTGCCGATCGGCTTTTTGACAGCTGTCTACCTGGCCAAGATGGCGCCGAAGAAGGTGCGTGCCGTGATAGAATCCGCTGTCAGTCTGCTGGCGGGCATTCCGTCGGTGGTTTATGGTCTGGTTGGTATGCTGGTGCTGGTGCCCGGCATCCGAAAAACCTTTGGCCTGCCGGATGGCGCCAGTCTGCTGGCAGCCATCATCGTGCTGGCGATCATGATCCTGCCGTCCATCATCAAGGTCTCCATGACCGCCCTGGAGGCTGTACCCAAGGAATACGAGGACGCCTCGCTGGCGCTCGGCGCTACGCCGATTGAAACCTATTTCCGCGTATCGGTGCCGGCGGCCAGGAGCGGTATTGCCACCGCTGTTGTTCTCGGTGTCGGCCGCGCCATCGGTGAGGCAATGGCGGTGATGATGGTATCCGGCAATGTGCCCAATATGCCGCAGCTTTTCCAGAGCGTGCGGTTCTTAACCACGGCGGTAGCCAGCGAGATGGCGTATTCTTCCGGGCTGCAGCGGCAGGCGCTGTTCTCTATCGCCTTTGTCCTGTTCCTGTTTATCATGCTGATCAACGCATTGCTCAATTTCTTCCTGAAGCGCGACAAGGAGGAAAAATGATATGGCAAAAACACAAAGCACTAAACGCCGCCTGTACAATGGCAGCCTGAAGCTTTTGATGTGGACAGCCACTTTGCTGACGGCGGCACTTGTGCTTTTTCTCGTCTGTTATGTGCTGGCCAAAGGGCTGCCCCATATTTCCTGGAAGCTGCTTTCCGGCTCACCAAGCTATCTTTCGGAGGAGATCGGCATTCTGCCGGACATCCTGAACACCCTCTATATTATTATGGCAACACTGGTGATCGTCCTACCGCTGGGGGTCTGTGCAGCGATCTATCTGACCGAATATGCCTCCAACAAGCGGCTGGTGGCCCTTATTGAATATGCCGCAGAAACCCTGTCCGGTATCCCCTCCATCATTTACGGTCTGGTCGGTATGCTGTTCTTCTGCCAGTTTCTGAACATGAAGACCTCGCTGCTGGCCGGCGCCTATACATTGGTAATCATGAACCTCCCCACCGTTATGCGTACCACGCAGGAAAGTCTGAAAACCGTGCCGCAGAGCTACCGGGAGGGCGCTTTCGGCCTTGGCGCCGGGAAATGGCGGGTCATCCGGACAGTGGTCATGCCCAGCTGCCAGGACGGTGTGATCACCGGCTGTATTCTCTCCATCGGGCGCATCCTCGGTGAGTCCGCGGCACTGCTGTTCACAGCCGGCTTTGCGCATACGCTCAACGGCATATGGAAAGGCCTGAACAGCGCCGGCGCCACCCTGACCGTGGCACTGTATGTGTACGCCAAGGAGCAGGGCGAGTTTGAAGTGGCTTTTGCCATTGCGGCCATTCTGATGATCCTGACCCTGCTGATCAATCTGCTGACCGATTGGCTTGGGCGGTATTTCAAGAGGAGGAAGGAACTATGAACACCATCATTTCCGTAAAGGAGCTGTGTCTGTGGTACGGCACCCACCAGGCGCTCAAGGATATCCAGATCCCGATCCCGGAAAAAAGCATCACCGCACTGATCGGGCCGTCCGGCTGCGGTAAATCGACATTTCTGAAAACACTGAACCGAATGAATGATCTTGTGCCCGGCGTGCGGATCACCGGCGAGATCACCTATAAGGAACAAAATATATTTGACCCGACAGTGGATGTGAACGAGCTGCGCCGCGAAATCGGCATGGTATTTCAGAAGCCTAATCCCTTCCCCATGAGCATTTACGATAACATTGCCTACGGGCCGCGCACCCACGGCATCAAGAACAAGGCCAAGCTGGATGGGATTGTGGAACGCTCCCTGCGGGATGCTGCGATCTGGGATGAGGTAAAGGATCGCCTGAAAAAGAATGCCCTTGGGCTGTCCGGCGGACAGCAGCAGCGGCTGTGTATCGCGCGGGCACTGGCAGTGGAACCTACGGTGCTGCTGATGGACGAGCCGACCAGTGCACTGGATCCCATATCCACCTCCAAGATTGAGGAGCTGGCAACCGAGCTGAAGAAGAAATACACCATTGTTATTGTGACCCACAATATGCAGCAGGCCGTGCGTATTTCGGATAATACCGCCTTCTTCCTGCTCGGTGAGCTGGTGGAATACGGTAACACAGAGAAGATTTTCTCCGATCCGTCGGATAAGCGGACAGAGGACTATATCACGGGGAGGTTTGGATGATGAGAAGCCATTTTGACGAGCAATTGGCACAGCTGAACACCGAACTGATCGAGATGGGCGCACTTTGCGAGGAGGTCATCGCACTGGCGTCCCAGGCGTTGACAAAGGGCGATATCCGTTTAGCCAAAAAGGTCGCTCCGCTGGATAGCGAGATCGACCAAAAAGAGCGCGAGATCGAATCGCTCTGCCTCAAACTGCTGCTGCAGCAGCAGCCGGTGGCACGCGATCTGCGGCAGATCTCAGCGGCGCTGAAAATGATCACCGATATGGAGCGTATCGGCGACCAGGCAGAAGATATTGCTGAGATCGTCGAGTTTCTGAGCGGGCGCACAAGCGAAAATGACGGGATTTTGCAGGAAATGGCACGCGCAACCATAAAAATGGTGACAGAAAGTGTTGATGCTTTCGTAAAACATGATATAATGGTGGCAGAAAAGGTCATTGCGGATGATGACACGGTGGATGACTACTTTGACCAGGTAAAAAAAGAGCTGATCGACCGCATAGCCAAAAATCCGGACGATGGCGAGGTGGCGATTGATCTGCTGATCATTGCAAAATACTTTGAGCGCATCGGTGACCATGCAGTGAACATTGCTGAGTGGGTGATCTTCTCTGTGACCGGTGTGCACAAGGAGGGGTAAAAAACGCATGATTTGGTGTGTTGAGGACGATTCCAGTATCCGGGATATTGAGGTATATGCCCTGCAATCCACCGGCTTTGAGGCGCGCGGCTTCAGCGATGGCACTTCCTTTTGGGAGACGCTGCACCACCTGCAGAATCCGCAGCAGGAAAAGCCGGAGCTGATTGTGCTGGATGTGATGCTGCCCGGCGTGGATGGCATAGAGCTGCTGCGCCGGCTAAAAGCCTCAGAGGACTATGCTGACATCCCGGTGGTGATGGCGACGGCCAAGGGGGCTGAATATGACAAGATCCAGGGACTGGATCTTGGTGCGGACTATTATCTGACTAAGCCGTTCGGTGTGATGGAATTTGTCTCTTGCATCAAAGCTGTGCTGCGCCGCTGCAGGCCGGCCGAGCACACCCACCGTCTGCAGGCAGGTGGGCTGACGGTGGATCTGGACGCGCATACCGTGACGGCGGATGGACAGCTTCTCTGTCTGACCTACAAGGAATATGAACTGCTGCGGCTGTTCCTCTCCCACCCCGGCATCGCCTTCTCCCGTGACCAGCTGTTCAATGAAATATGGGGAATGGACTACTGCGGCGAGACCCGCACGGTCGAT
>ULWN01030110.1_pt1 | contig 57376 bp, 72 predicted proteins | sample 1960371 | NCBI WGS metagenome assembly ULWN01 (sample SAMEA4835813, study PRJEB28245) | human gut metagenome | biome: gut microbiome; material: fecal sample | place: Denmark | collected 2008 | reverse complement strand
GAAAGTACAGACGGACGCAACGTCCGTAAGTTCATGACAGACTATCCTGACGTGTTTGAACCTATGTGCCTGGTGCTCAAATCGCTGAGCTTGTCTTATCCGAAAGTAAGGGCCGAGATTGGGGACGCATATGCCAAGTGTAGATCGGAGAGGAAGCTTAACAGACAAAGTAAGACACCTCAAAAGACAAATTTCGCACTTGTACCTGTTGTCTTCAGTTTACCGGAATGTCCAAGTGATGCTAACTGGGCAGCTGTGGATGCTGATGGCAGTGCATATTGGTATGTAGACAAGCCGGTTATTTCCGGAAAGTGCTGGGTACGTCGTCAGACAAGCTGTCCGGCAAAGTGTATTCTTCCCGAAGCCTTTGAGGCTACCGACTGGCAGCACAGTCTTATCGAGCGACCAAAGAAGGTACTTGAGATTACCATGGCTGACCTGGAACGGAAATATGGATGTAAAGTCAAGGTTGTGAAAGGAGAGCCAGTATGAATTACATACTAGGCGTCGTATTACAGCTTGCTGGAGTCTGTTGGATCGTGCTTATACTCTGTCGTACTGCACATGAAATCATGACTGAAAGTAAAGGATATAATACTGCTTGTCACGAAGCCACAAAAGAGCTTGCATATCCTGCAGTCCTGCTTACCGTCGCCTTGCTGTATCTCATTATATGTGCTGTATCAGATATAACAAAACACATGTAAAGGAAACCGCAATGAAACTTCTATATGTAGGAATACCGTTGCTGATGTGGACAATGTCAGCTGTCGGTATCCTGATATGTATTTACCTTAACTCAGACAAGAACGCCGGACTTGAAAGATTCTTCTGGTGGACGGGTATAACATCGGGTCTGTCGATTGGTATGGGGGTAATAGCCGCAAAGATATTATAAGAGAATACATATGCTGAACCGTGAACTGTATGCGCGGCTTCGAGCTGTGTTCAAGGACGTACATGTGCAGTACGAGAATGTACAGCCCAAACTGAGACTGTTGAGATGGCCCAAGCTGATCAATGGGCAGCTGCGTGAGTGGGAATTCGACAGCAGAGGTTCAGGGGAGACGTACCAAATCAACTGTCCTGTATGCGGCGACAAGAAGGGGCACTGCTATATCTCGGCACTGTCCTTTACCAAGCCTCGTATAGGCGACCGCATTCTCACCCCCGCACCTTTGCTCATACACTGCTTCAGACGCAACTGCTTCAGCGGCAATCCGGAAGCCAGGGAAGCTCTCACGCAGGTCCTCAAGTCCAGTACACCAATGGAACTTGATGTCGGCGAAGAGGACTGCTTCTCAGGTGCACAGGAACTGCAGCAGGACATACACAGGAACACAGAAGCGAATCTGCTCAAATGGCAGCCTGACTATCACCCTATTGAGCACGATGCTCCTGCAGAGGTGCTTGACTATGTAGCCAAGCGCGGCATACAGGAACGTGACATCAAGGAACTCAAGATAGGGTGGGGTCGGTGCTGGAACTACAAAAAACAGAACTTCATAGGCAACAGTAACTGGCTGCAGTTTCCCATTATCGATCAGGCCGGGCTGAGAGGGTTCCAGTCACGTCAGTTGCACAGTGACGGCAACCTCAAGTACTTCTTCGACACCAGAACACCAAAGAAGATGTGCCTGTACAACAGAGCCCGTGCATCCAGCTTCCATATCGTAGCCATAGCTGAAGGTATCATCGATGCGCTCCATATAGGTCGCTGCGGCATGGCGTTCTTCGGCTTTGAACCAAGTAAGGCACAGGTACGTCTTCTGCAGCAGGACGGTGCTAAGCTGGTACTCTACATACCTGACCAGAAGAAGCACTACACACCTGACGGCGTCTGCGATCTCGATCCGCAGAAGATAGCGGACACACATGTAGAGCAGTGGCGCAGACAGCACCTGTTCGAGTGGGGCTGCTACAGAATCGATGTGCCGAGAGCTGATGCAGGGGAATGCACAACGGCGGAGATATGGGACACCGTAGTGAAGCAGCTTGCCTACAAGTACAAGGTCGACGACTGCGTACTCGAAGTTCTGTTTAAACAACTGGAAAGAATATGAAAGGAACATTATGTGGCAAATTTAGCAACAATACAAAAGATATCCAAGGTACGTGAGATAGACTCGCCTAAACGTGACATATGTGAACTGCGCTTTGAAGACTCGCTGTGGCATGTCGTAGGCGCAAAGAACACCTACAATGTCGGACAGCGTGTCGTCTTTTTCGCTCCTGGCAGTGTAATTCCAAAGGACACGGAAGCTTATAAGCACTTATGTGACTTTGTACGCAGTAATGCGAAAGGAATGGAAGTCACAGACGACTGCATTCATGTACACGCCTCGTCTGTAGGCATCAAGCATAAGACGCACGGTCTGGTGCTTCCGCTTTCCTTGTTCCCAGAGCTGGAAAAGTTACCTGTTCGGTCAGATGTCACAGATCGGATCGGTGTTATTTCAGAACGAGCCCTCGACACGTACGTAATCTGTTCCTCAACTGCCGCAGTTAAGCTGCCTCAGCCTGACTGGATACCTGTGCGCAAGTTTGTTGACTTACGTGACTGTCCGAAAATGTTCGACAAGTACAGGCGCTCACGTTTCTATGGCGAGCTTATGGTCGACGGCAGCATTCCTGTTGCCGTGTACTGTGTAAGCGACAAATATGATGCTGACAGGTTTGGCGTCTGTGTCTTCGGCAACAAGATCAAGCGCCCAAGGTATTCGCAAGCAGAGATTAAGCGACTTCTGTATCGTCCGCCAAAAAAAGAACGGGGCTGTTTACTGTCCCTGTGGGAATTGGTTGCACAATGCTGTCAAAGTCTGTGGTATTGGGCTAGACATACAGATCAGGAGCTGCAGGAAGATCAGAAAGAGATAGACGATCTGGAACTTATGCTGCTTGAACGTAACTCTCTATGGAACACAATCGAAATCGAGAACATTGAACCGGCATTGCGTGATTGGCAGCAGCGTACAGGGCGCAGCATAGTAGTCTTCTTCGAGTGGGTAGGACCTGACATACAAGGTAATCCGGAACGATATCCAGACCACAGACTGTATGCCAGTGATGTGTACGACTTGGATGCACAGAAATGGCTGCTGCCCAAAGAGCGTGAACTGTTCCTCGACGGTATCAGCAAACGAATACGCCAGGTAGTCAAGTGCTACCATGACTATCCCTTTGCAGGCAGCAGTGTCGACTCGACAATCGGACTCGTAGCAGATATCTGCAATAACCGCAACACAGGAAAGAAAGGCATAATATTCAAGAGCTCGCAGGAACCTTATATGACTTTCAAGGTGCTCAGCGATCTGTACGGCAAGAAAACCAAAACAAGGCTCAGCAAATCAACAACAGCTAACGAGTACTTTGCTGCGCAGGAACGAAAGAGAAAGGAAAAGCAGGAAAGGTACTATGATAACAGTCGTATGTCCTAAGTGCAAAAGAGAAAATACGATGTGCGTATGTATGTCCAATGCCGAATGTTATGTGCCCATTCTGGGTATCCAGGATGACGGTACTATTGAATACGGCTGTACTGATATCAACGAGGGCGATAACGTCGCCTACGAATGCAGTGAATGCGGCTACAGACTTCGTATCAAACCCGATGCCTTTGACGACAAGTTTGTGGCATGGGCAAAGAAGCAGCAACAGAAAAGGGAAAAGAAATGAGAAAGCGCAAACTTAAGTTCATCTGTCCGCACTGTAAGAAAGAGGCGCAGATTGTCGACGTTATGCAAGACGCAGAAGTCCATATGCCGGTCGACTATGTGGACACCGAAGGGTTCCTGCACTATGACAGCCAGGAACCTATGATCGTATCGAATAAGGGCCACTTCGCATGTGACGAGTGCGGCGGCCGCATTCCTATCAGGACATCAGGCTTTGCCAACAGGTACGCTGCTCTTGTACACTATCTTGAGCGTCGTTTCTACAACAGCGAGAAACCATGCAAGTAACGACACTGCATGATAAGGCGCAGCAGCCTGAGCAGATTGCACCCGATGTATACCTGCTTAAAGTAGCCTATACGACAGAGGCGGGTCCTCTGCTGTCGGTATTTGCAGGACTGTCTCTTGTTCTGCCAGAAGGAGAATACGTCACCGTACATCCTGTAGGCGAACTGTGGCGGTATGGGCTGGTAGCGTGCAACGGTACTGCACTGTTCATGTCCGGCGAGCCCATTGCTGTCGATTTCTACAGGATAGGCCCTGCAAACCTGACATTCACGCAGGGCATGACATTTGCACGTCTTGCTGTGCACAAATCTGCTGCACTAGAATCCAAGCCAACGGATATGTCTGCAGTCACAGCAACAGATGAAATAGAATTAACTACAAGAACCGATAATATATACTAACATACAGGAGAAAAGCGAATGGCGAAGAAAGTAGAAAAGAGAACGACGAAGAAGATCATGTCAAAATCAACACCTAAAACCAAAGTCAAGAAACCAGTTGCCAGGAAAGCTGCACGCAAATCATCTGAACCAGCTGCTGTAAACATTCCTGTAAGCAGATTCTACAGGTACATTTCAGAATGTATCAAAACACTGTACGGTACAAAAGATCCTGCAGAGCTCAGAGCGCAAGCTGCTGTTGGAAAGGAGCTGGCGGAAAAAGCATATAAGGAAGCGGTTGCAAACGATCTCAAGGCAAAAGAACTCAAGTACGTGTCTGCTGCCGACAAGATGCGCATAGTCAACGCTTCATTGGCACAAGCACACTCTACGCTGCGCAAAATAGAAACAAATAAGAAGTCTGACAGAACGCCTGAGAATATGCTGCGAATGTTGGCGAAATTCAGTGAAGGCATCGAAGGTCTCGAACACCTGACAAAGCTTTGCGCTTCCAGCAGCAAGTCAGCATATAAAGACACACTTGCACAAGAGCAGAAACTGAATGCTGAAATAGAGGCATATAAGCGCCTGGCAGCAGAGAAAGGCGAGGAGGCGGCAGCAGACGAGCTGATTGCCAGAGCAAGTGCAGACATGCAAGAGAAAGTGGCAAAAAGTCTTGAAGACATCAAGACAGCTGAGCAGAAGATCAAGGCTCTGGAAGGTGCGGCACAACTTCTTGAGCGGATCGAGGCGGAACTTAACAAGGGATGAGCATGGACCCGACATATCTCCAGCTCTGTACACAGATACCTGATGACAGGTTCCGTGACTGCGACTACTGGCTGCCGAAACCTGGCTCAGACTGTACTACATTTGTGCCGAAGGATTCCGAGCACGCTTGGAAACCAGTACCAGTATTCGATGCTCTGAGGATTGAAATGGACGCCGCATTTCCCGGCGGTTACATGCTCATGATGTCCCAGGGCAAGTGGTACATGTCTCTGCTCGAATCCAAGCAGCGGTACGAAGGTGCTGCTCCTGAGGCAATGATGCTCAGCATATTGCTGCAAACATGGAAAGGAAACGACAGTGGAACAGGGAAAGTGTGAGCACTGCGGCAAGGTGTATGGTGTCGAACCATATGCAGGGCAGTACATCGTGAAATGCACTAATCCTAAGTGCAAGTCACAGAACAAATGAACTATGGCCCCCTGTGAGGTAACACTTGCAGGGGGCTTTTAATGGGAGTTTAGCATGGTATCCAGTTACTTACTTATGCTGAGTGTGTTCTGGTTTATTGCACTGGTGCTGACTGCTTCAGTGAAGTTGAGCAAAGGCAAAGACGATACAGCTGTCAGTACGTGGTTATCTCGACACTCTGTTTTGCCAGGCACTATACTTTTACTGAGCTATGTGTTGGCTGGTCTTAAAATATAATCAAACGAGAGGGAAAAATGAGATACATTTGTAAGAATAAAGAATGCACTGCGTATTGTAATCTTAACGTTATTTGTACACAAGATCGTCCTTTGTATTGTCCGATTACAGCGGAGCGTGTCAAATTTAAGAACTTCGATGAGTTTGACTGCGACGAAGACTACTGCGAAGCGGAAGATGCGGATTTCGACGAAGTCACAATCAATGGTGTGCAGGTTGCAGCGCATTCTTTCCTGCTGGATGAGCATGCAGTCAGCTTGTGTGAGGTACTGAAAGTGACTGAGGACAGGCTTGAACTGTATGAGTTCGGGAAGGGTGTCATCACGATGAACATCGATGATGTCGAACGTAACTATAAGCCTGTGATATGCTACCCGCTCCAAGAAGCGAATATGCGAGCGCTCATAGGTACAAAACTCAGGTTCCGCGACAGCTCTGATCCAACCAAACCCTTTGTGGTGACTGCGACAGTAGTTGACTGCAAGATGGATACAGGCAATTCAATGCGTAAGGCTGTAGGACCCGATATCATTGTTGATATTGATGGCAAGAAATATAACAGGTACGAGCTGGCCGATTTTGCTGTGTATGATGAGCCACCGCACTGGCCTGTAGTCAATATCGCGGAATGCAAAGCAGAGGAGGTCACAAATGGTTGAAGGCTACAACGTGCATGTATGTGAGCATGCACACATCACATACTCCGACTATGCTGTAGAGATGTCCAAGTGTAGCGAGTGTGGCGCACCTATAAGTCGTACATGGAATATCACAGAAAGCGATGATGTGGATGCAAAGGAAGAAGCTGCCGAAGCGTACTCGCAGCAGCTTACCAATACAAGTGTAAAGTGCCTGGAATTTCGTATTAAGGAACTTGTAGACGAGATAGCCAGACTACGTGATCGCTTTGATAAACAGATCGAGACCAGAGAAAAGATTTTGTCTGGTTTCTATGAGAGGCTGAATAAGCTCAAACTTGAGGGCGAATCATTATGTGGGCAGTAAATGTTGCTGTTTTCAAGACGTATGATGCGGCAGTGGCATCAGCTTTGGTTGCACTCTTCATTCTTTTAGCTTTGATTGGAGTAAAGTTACTCTTTGCTCTAGTAGCTTCTGACAGTGCAAGTATGTCAACGAAAACTATTGTCACACTGATGTGTCCTGTATGTGCAATATGTGTACTGTCTGCGTTGCCGTCTTCCTATACGATATGCAGCTCACTATACATCACTGAAGTGTCGAAAGCGTCTCCAAATAAACAGACTCTTATCAAGCTCATACGTATAGCAAATGCGCTGAAGGATAAGAGAGGAGCAAGTAAACATACAACTGAGTATATCAAGTGCTTTGCTGCAGACTTTCCAGGACATGAAAAATACCTGCATGAAAAGGGCTAAAGCAGCTAAAAACAGCGCATATTTTTGGCATAATAAAGTGAAGGAGGATTTAGACTGCTCAACATGTGGTTAAGCAGGATCCTCCATAACTTATTAACAGAAAGGTTCACACTATGAACAGTTCTGAGTGCGCCAAGTGCGCAACCGAAAAGGCTTGCTGTTAGCACGCTGACAGTGAAGTCAAAAAGCAGCTGGAAGATCTGAACAAGAAAGTGGAAAAGCTTCAAAGTGGGCTTTTCCATGCAGAACTCTGGTCAGCTTATTATAAATATACCACATTCGTGTTATCCTTCGGGATTGTCACGTATGTGGTATTGAAGTTGTTCTTTAGTTAATAAAGAACACGTCCTGAGCACGACGTTAAACTACCTATTCTCCGGGTGCCCCCTATAACGGGGCTCGATAGGCACACATCCGTGCCGCCCGGAGTGTCCTGAGTAAGACGTTAAACTGCTCACATTTTGATTTTTACCTAAGTCCTTGCAACTCAGATACTTGCACGTAGTTAAGGACGCATATGCGAAAGCATATCAGAGTCTGAGAGATCCCGACCGTGGTCCCTGGTAGGTCACTCAAAGGGACAAGCGGCCGCCTCGGGGCGGGGAAGCAATAATTTCATTAACAAAATAACAGTAACAACAAAATCTACGGAGCTTTTACCATGACGTAGTACATTTAGATTGATATCAAGCATGTCAGTCATGCCCAGTATGACCTCTGCCAAAGGTCCGTGCCGGTGCGTATCATCGGAAGCTATCTAGGGTTCTCGGGGAGACAACGGAGTTGGCCGCCAACTCGCCCTTGTGGGTGCCATTCCCACAGCCGCAGCACGTTGGCATAATGTGACTGCAAGTGCACGGACTGGTGAAGCTTCCAAGAAGGAGGCTAGCCATCGTCGGGCGTTATGATACCTGGGTCATAACGTCGGTAGCTTACGCGCAAGCGTACCAGGACTTCTTATGAAGGAATATCGAAATGAAGCAGGCTTATAACTAACAATTATATTGACTGTGGAATTTCATTCGGGTGAACTCTTGATGAGTTCTCGAACACCGGAACAGTCAAGTTATGTGGGCATAGGCAAAGCAAGCTCATATAACCAATGACTGTATGGCTGCGGACTGCTATAAGGCAGGTGTGCAGCAAGTTCGGTCAGCAGCACCTTACGCTGTTAAAACGACAAGCAAAATGTTTGTAAAAAGGGCAGCCTGCAGTAACAGGTTTCATACGCTTGATCTTGCGTGCCCTTAAAGATCTTTTGGGAGACGAGCCAGCCCGGACATCGCGGTGTCTGCAGTAATCTTCCATGCAATCCCCAATCCTTCGGGAAAGGGTTTCTGGAATCCTACGGGGTTCCAGTTTTCTCTCCATTCAGCGCACCAGTTGCGCGCGTCCTGAGCACGACGTTAAACTGCTCTTTGTGTATTCATGCCAGTGCATCTTACATAAGTGCATTGAGATGACTACATGAAGTAGTCAACTTAAAACGAAAGGAAGTTCTTATGAACCAGAAAAACACACAGGATCAGGTTGTTTATTGCCTGATGAGAAAAAATCTCGACACACGCGAGACCGATATCCGGATGGTCGTCGGTACCCGCAAAGCTGCCGATAAGTGGCTTCAACGCCAGGCGGAGCCGCCATATGCCATTGAAGACAGACAGAACAGACAGGTAATCTGCAGAGGTTTCCTGTATTACATGGAACAGAGAAAGGTACGGTGAAGTGTGTTCACTGTAAGTCTTCTCTGCGCTCACAGCATTGTGTATATGGCACTGATGATGATCTGTGCGTATACGCTCCTGTGGGCAATCGATTTGCTTACAAGATAAGTAAGCAGTAGTATATGTGCAGCGCTTCTGTTGTACATATACGCATGGGACCGTAGCTTAGTCGGTTAGCAGCTGCTGACTCATGATCAGCCGGTCGCAGGTTCGAGCCCTGCCGATCCCACCATTCAACCGCACGCAACGTGCAAACCAGTACAACAAGGAGTACAAAGTGCAGACATACGTGAAAGTGAAATATTCGTTTATAAAGTTCCCTCGGAAAGGATCTATGAGGATTCTTGTGCGAGGGACTTGGTATCTTGTGCCAAGAAAAGAACTTCATCCTGCTGAATATCAGGAGATGCTGAGACTCAGAAGAATGAAGCTTCCGGCAGGGGAAGCCGAAAGTAAGTTCTCCAGCTGGGGCATGGCAATCGCTGTCAGCGCCCGTTGGAAAGACTTGCAGGAAATCCCCTACAGAGAAGTAATCTTCGACTGACAGGGTCATCTGATCTGTCACTCAATGCGCCCTGAGAAGAGCACCAAATAATAAAAAGGGGACGTAATGTCCCCTTGAGTTTTCTTTTTACTGTGTAGCGGATACGTGCTGTCATGATCTCACCGGCATTGCACCGGAGTCAGCGTATTTCCAAATGTCACAGTATAATTGAGTGTTCATGATACTCCGATTTCCTGCGTCAGCCATGCTATATTGTAGGTGTCATCAATGGCATAATCATAGATTCTTGCACGCGTGATACACGCATACAAATTGCGCCACGAACCATCCCAGGTATAATTGCCGAAGTTGAAACTATAGGATCTTGATAGGGTTAGAGACTTACTGGCACTTGTCTTCCATGTTCCATTTATATATAGTTTCCACATGCCGTCCGTCGTGTATGTCACTAAAATGTGATACCACGTGTCAAGCTGTAACTCTTGTGTACCACCAATTAAAGAGTTACCTTCTTTCGTGCTCATCGTTATTGATGTGCCGTTAACCTGCAATCCCAATCCATTGTATCCGTCATTGCTGCCATAAAAGAAAATCAGTTTGTTTTTCATCGTTTGTGTAAGACGCAATCCAAAAGAAATACTGATTTCGTGATTACCATTCGGCAATGTACTATCTTTATCCCAATGTAAATAACCTGAATTAAGTACTGCTGTGGGAACACCGTCAACAGTGGAAAAGCTTACATTGCCTTCATTGCCTGTTGTAATACTTCCCGGATTTATCTCTATACTGTTATCCGTCATCAAAGGCACATAAAATACCGGGAGTGCTGGTTCAACGGCAAGGCTGCTGTAAAGAGCGGCGACACGCACAGAACATGTGCTGTCATATATCATTCCGACTTGCGGAGTCATCCCGCTGTAAACCAGTCCTTCCGTGAGATCATCGCTGATCGTGTAACCGTTATCCCCCCACACCGCCTTGTAGCCGCTCCATGTCTTTGCGGATGTGTCCACGCTGGCGCACTTGTAATACTTCGCCGAGGTGCCGCCGGAGAGACTGCCGACAGTTTCGGCACACTGGTAGAGCGTCGCGTTGTCCGCCAGACTTCCGCCTTTTGCGTTGATCGCCGTCACGAGCGCATCACGGGCGCCGTCCATACTTGTCAAAATATCATTCAAAGCCATAAATAACCTCCTCAAGTTAAGCAACCGCTTCTGATACAGTCCATGTGATAGCGATGCTGACTCCACCAGTTTTGCTATGCCATCCCAGAAGAGCCCACGGATTTATATTGCCACTCTGATTGGTAGCATATATTTGTGTATTGTTTTGGATTGTATATATCCCCCAATAATAATTATTTTCATCACCAGATGGTTCAGCTTTAAGCCGATATATACCATCATTAGTTTCCCATACTCGATTTAAGCCTGTTGCTGTGGCATCCGTTTGTGTGAAATTATATGTCAGACTTATGGCTTCGGCATTCATTGTTAAATAATATCCCTCCGGATAGCTTAAGCTGCCGCCCCCTCCTGACGGCGTCCCTATGATCGCCATTGCGTCGGCTTCAAATGCGGATGTGTCGCCGCCGGAGCCGGAAGCATACGCCGGTTCATCCTTTCCTGTATTGAATATCTTGGCTGTATAGCTCTCTGCTGTTCCGTTCGCCGTTGCCGATGTACCTTCAAATCCAAGCGGCTGCACTTTCAGTCCCGTACCGGCAGATACCAGCACACCAACTTCAAGTCCGTTCTCTATGGTCTGCACAGCTGCGGCAATGTCCATGAGACTGTAAGGAGAAGCAACAGCGGCTCCCTTAGCTTCAGTCGCGCTCTTCAGTTTATTCCTGGCAAAGTCCAACGCATTGTATATATTGTCACTCTTAGACATGATGTATCCTTAATCTTTCAACAGCTTCTTCTTTACCTATAGCCTGCAGCACTATATTGAGGTCGAGCGAATACGGGCTTCCGCACAGTGATTTCCTTGCAGCTCCGTATGCTTCCTTCCTGTCCAGCTTCTGTGCAGCTATCCATGCATCCACAGGCTTCTCACAGTCGAGGTACTTAATAAGACCCTCACATGAAACATGTTCAGGCCGCTCCCACAGATACCTGAACTGCACAGCGTCTTCTCCGCACCTTACATGCTGCTTTATATACTGCCAGTACATGCCGCTTCCAGGCACACACGCCTCACATACATCAGCACTCATATAGTCCCTGTTCATAGCCTTCAGCTTCTTCAGATCCATATGGGCAGGACTCTTGTTGTTGCCTATGCTGAGCAGATACTCATACAGGCACTCAGGCAGAATACCCATATCCAGCACCTTCCCCACAGTACCTGCACGGTCTCTCTTGCTGAGAGGCTTCCCGTCGTCACCGAGTATCATGGACATCGATCTGTACTCAGGAGCCTTGCAGCCCATGGCTTCATACAATGCCATCTGCTTGCAGGTGTTGAACACGTGATCGTTGCCTCTGATGACAATAAGCTCTCCGAGTTCCATGAGCAGTGAATCGTCTATGGCGTTGGCGAATATGAACGAGGGTTCACCGTTGCTTCTGATACATACGAACGGTTCCCAGGAGCTGTAGATGTTGCCCTGCACCTTGTCCTTGTAAGAGGCTTCGCCTGCAGGAAACCATATGGCACCATCCTTCTCAAACATCTTTCCCTTGCTCACAAGGTCTTTGGCTATGGAGATATGAAGTTCCTTGTTGTCGGACTGCCTGTATATCCTGTCAGGTTCCATGCCCATGCGCTTCATTGTGCCTATGATGCGCTCAGTGCACGCAGGTACCAGGCGGTCGTTGGCTGTGTCTTCTACTCGAAGTACAAATATCCCATGCTCCCTGCGTGCAAGGTCATGGTTCAGTGCTGCCATGCGAAGGTTGCCTATGTGGATGTCGTCGCCGGTAGGCGAAGGTGCGAATCGTGTGACTGTCATTGTGCCTCCTTTTGGACTTATTCTAGGCGCTGTCAGGAGGACGTAAACAGCTAAATAGTGCGCATATTTATGGCATAATAAAGTGAAGGAGGACCTTATCAGTCAGACATGGTGTCTGACGGGATCCTCCAACACTCTCAACGAAAGGAGTCCGGAGTGGACACTAGAGTTGATTTCGTCAAGCAAGCGGAAGAAAACTAGCTTGCACTTACCAGAGCACATAACGAGAATCTGAAACAGCAACTCGCAGCCGCTGAAAAGGAGCTGCGTGACAACTGGTTCCAGATTCTTCGGCTACAGTATCGCATAGATATGCTGGCGGGTTCAGCTATTGTTGCAGCTATCAGCATGATTGCCGTCATTGCAGCTTACTTCATGTTTGCCCATTGAGCACTAAAAAGACCCGTATGGTTGCTGCCATACGGGTCCAAACAGAAAGGTTCTCTTGTGATAAAGGAAATGTCTTTGCTGTTGCACAGCTCCAGAACAGCTGTGCAGTTCGCCGAAGTCCGATAGTAGATCGAGCTTCTCCTCAACAAGGAACTGTCTTATTGTACATCCGACAGTGACAAAATCAAAGTACTGAAGAAGTGCATTGACTGTCTGTTGCTGAAAGATTACATACAGTAAGCAAGCAGGGGCCGCAATGGCCCCTTGAGTTTTCTTTTTACTATGCAGTGGGATATGCCTCATACGCTCCGATTGAGGGCGGATCGGGTCTTGTCACACCATCGGCGTCGGTGGTAACGGAGCTGTCGGCGGTTCCGATTCCAAGCAGGAACGAATTTGCGGCGGGATGCCAGTCACCGAACTGGGATATCCAGCTTGCATATCCTTCCGGATCATCTATCGGGCTTGGGCAGTCCCCGACGTCCTGCACGCCCTGTGCGGGCGCAAATCCGGTATTCGTGAACCGTGCTATGGTGTTGTCGGTGCCGAGCGTAAGGGCAAGATCGGCATCATAGACCGAACCCGCGCAGGTGATTAGCTATGTATTACTATGGAAGTCAGCGCCGGAATTGTTCCAACTTATGCAATTCTTAGCTGTACCTGTAATAAAAGCATACTATGTTGTACAGTTACAAGCATTACAACTGTATACTGAAGTACCTCTAAAGATTGTTGGTGCTTCGCAATTTATCGCAAGTCCATTTCTATGATAATCACTACTGCTGTTGCTGTAGAAAATCGCAGAGCTCTAGCATATACAATTTATAGCTATACAGGCTTCTGAATTTGCACTAAATACGCTTGATGTGTTTCCAGTTGCGGAGCAATTAATAACTTTTCCTTTTATAGCCCCCCTAGCGAATAATACCGGGGTTGTTTGGTAGCCTGACCTGTACGTGACGTTGCACTGAATAGCCGTACACTACTCACTCAGCATACCAAAAATGGATCCACTAGACGAGCATTTAATAGCTGTACAACGTACAGACATTTGATCAAACACCTTATAAGTATAATTCTAGTTTGATCCTGCCGGTACCAGCGTATTGCACGCAATAGCTATACAGTCTGTATTACCAGATGCATAAAAGATACTTGTAGAAATGCTTGTATCAGGCACGCACTTTATAGCAGTGCATGCCTGCGCGGAAAATAAGCTTGCAACTGCATTATAGACCGTGCAAGTTACAGCTTTACGAGTTATACTGAAAGTTCCTCCTGTAGCATAACACCCTGTTGCATATTTGGTCTTTACATCTGTATCTGCGAATATTGAGTTCTCGATTATCTCGGTCCAGTGAAACACTCCTCCAACAACATGTCCATTGCGGAACGTGACATTACCTGTCTGTTGCTGTGTACCTACATAATTAAGGATAGTGAACCCGTCTACGACTTGCCCCTGGATATCTTCTGATGCGCAGTTCAGCCAAGATCCCGAATAAGAGGCTGTCCACGTTGTAGGATGCTCGAATGCATCTCGTGTCGCCCATGTCGGATTCTAAGCAGTGAAACCTCCGTACATGGACACACCTGCAGGCAACGTGATGGTGTGACTGCTAGTATACTGGCCTTCGGAGAAATAAACCCTATCTCCACTAGCAGCTGAAAGCAGGATTACGTGTACCATGCTGCCACTTGCAGCATTAGCCCAGCTGGTACCATCCATTGTTCCGGCACCATCAGGTGTAATGTACCAGACGGAACCTGTTGCAGGCTATGTGCCGTTAATGTGAGTTATTGTGCATTCAGGTGCTGTTATGCTGTCGCTGATGTATGTGGATTGAGAGAAGGAGTCGCTGATGTATGTGGACTAAGAGAGAGATGCTGAGAGTGATATGGAGACAGAAAGCGACCCGGAGTCACTTACGGTTGGTGGAACCTGACTGTCACTTACCCCCCCCACTGGCATCAGATTGCTGCATCCATGTAAACGGTACGAATATGCTGTTGCTTATCAGCAGTCCCTTCTGTCCTTTATGCAGTGTGTACATGATATCTCCTTATTCTGTTGTATTGGTGCCATAGAATGCCTTGGTTGCGTTTGTTACATTGGGAAGCTTCGCAAGGAACGCAGATCTGGATCCTGTCACTGTTCCGGGCGAGTTACCTGAACCTGCATTGTAGAACATGGACATTATATTTCTTACTTCTGTCCAGCCTCCTTCAGGTGCATTGGCTGTGAGGTCATCAAGGTTGATTACAGTCAACGGAGTATTGTTAAACGCTGATATAAGATTTCCAGCGAGTCCAGCCGGAAGCCTCGTAAGCGGCAGCGTAGATTTGGTGCAGTTGCTGAACATGTCACTTGCTGCAATCATCCCTTTGGGAAGATCTGAGAAGTTAAACAATGCATTGGTGCAGTCTTTAAACATGTCAACGCCATTTGTAATGTTCCCCAGCGCATCCCAGTTGCCGTTGGCATTATATATAAGTGGTGCGTATGTAACATTATAGCCGAACATACATCTATAGCAGTCCGCCTTAATCCTTATTGTGTACGTTCCAGCTGCAGCATAAGTGTGCGTAAGTGTGGTGCCGCTTGCAGTCGCATCCTTGCTTCTGCCGTCGCCCCAGTCAACAACCTTACAGTAGCCGCCGGTGTTCCAGTAAGGAATGAAGCCATAGGTGAGCGAGTCACCAAGTATCCCTGGCTTCACAACAAGCTCGAAGTAAGGTCCAAGATTGGAGCCCATCGGATCCAGCGGATAAGGTATTGCAGACATCGGTATCTCCATAATTAAGATGTTTGACATTACAGTATATACAGTATGATATACGTAACATCTCATGCAGATAACATATGTGCACACGTCCGTCAGGACAAGACAATAACGTGCACGCGCATGAGCAGTACAGTAAGGGTACAAATACGCGGAGCGTATCAGTACACGGCATAGGAGGAGTGTGGAGCTTGGAGACGTCAGACAGCAAGTACCTCTGGAATATAGGTACTGAGGCCAATCCGGTCATCCAGGGCCAGGCTGGCAAGCCGTTTTACCATGCTCCAGGCGGCTGCATCCAGCTCCCATATATGGAGTACCCCATAAGGAACGACTGCCTGTGCCACTATCCCTACATGCAGTACTTCTATGTCTTTGCCAAGCTGGTGCACAGGGACAGCATACGGTTTCTGGATCTGGATGCCATGTTACATAACAGATAGGTCAAGGCAGGACGTTTATCCGATTCCATCTGGCCTGTGAACATTGTGTCTGACAGCGGATGGTAGTGGTAGCTTGTAAAGTGGAGCGATTCAAAGCCGGACAATGATCCAAGCGCCTATTACAGGTATGCCGGATGTCACGCTGCATTGAATCTTCCGGTAAGAACAGGTGTATGGAGTAAAGTCTTCCCAGATGCCGCCTATTACTACAGAGCCGACAACGGAAGTCTGGGCGTACAAGCGAATTTGACTTATCCCAGCAGATAGCGGGCATACAGAGGCAGCGCGGCTGTATGCCCTCCAGGTGGTGCGGTTGTCTTCTATAGGTACAGGGAAGACACAGGCCCTGCGACTTTGATGCGAATGCTGGTATGCTCCTACAGACCTTGTAACGGCAAGCTGGGATGCGGTACACCTGTTACGTGTCATCTTTCGGACTCTTCCAATGCATAGAATACAATATATCAGATATATTTCAGGCGGCCGGATATATAGGACTAGACTGAATACAATAAGAACAGCTGGCCTATTAAGTGCACTGTGAGCTCCTGGGATACCTACAGAGGCTCCTACGGAGTGTTCCCGTCATATATGCAGCACAGTCACAGCAGAAAGTAGAGGAAAGGAACGCACATAACAGATGTAGTCAACTTTCCTGTTTTGAGCTTCGGTACATCTTCCTACCCTCAATATAGACCGGCAGCTTACTACATGCCCCAGATCTTCGCTTTCAAGTTTCAGCATGGAAGCAACAGCAGTGCAGCTCCATCTGCTCCAAGCAACAGCCTGTCCGCGTCCTATTTTATGTGGGATCCGTGTCAGCCGCAATAGTTTGATTTTTTCATGCGGCAGTCGGACTCGCTTGTTTTTCCGTGCAATATTCCTGAGCCTCCGCCATATAAGTACAGGAACATAAAGAGCAGTGACAGCGATCCCTGGAACTCTTTTGTTCGCACACCCCTTAATCTGTACAGAGGCAGGTACATCAACGCGCTCTCTCCGTCCGACTCGGACCCATGCAGCGGATACCTGTATATGAGACGTGATTTGTCCGATTCCCTGTGCATACAGGATGTCTCGGATTCTGTTTTGCTCCGCTATATTTAGCGCATAGACAGTTACATGCCGGTCATATAGAACGGCAACGCATACAAGTATTATGTCAGCTCAGATGCGCACCTGGTCACTCTGTCCCTCAGATATGAGGTCACCAGGGATGTGGACTGTCCTGTATACTTCGCCAGATATATAGATTACAGCGCCCGGTGCTCTGATTCTGTGTCCTGGTCATGCTCAACATCCTTCTCCGGTCATATTCCATGGTTCAGGACATGCCCTTTTGAATGGCACATGCTGGGGTATCAGCCTGCGTCCATAATGAAGAGCCTGCAGCTGAATGCCTGGAGTCTGAGAGCAAAATATGAGTGGCAGGGAACCGGATACACAACATTCGGAGGGCAGGCGAACAAAGTCAAGTGGATCGTGCAGCGGCCCGCAGGAACGCAGTACATATGCAGCGATTCGGCAGACGAGCCGGTGTTCGACTGCATACAGCTATAGAGCTTCAAGCTGGACACGCCGCCTTGGCTCACACTATAGATGATGCAGCAGGGACTGGCGTAGGACTGGTACGGCGAGCTGATGGTGCATTGGCAGATTTCCGTTCCGTGCATCAACTTCTACTGCGATCTGGACGCCGACGCTCACTGGGACGACACCGACGTCTGGAGATATGGCGCTTCCGCCGCATAGCGGGATGCGGCGCTGAACATGAGGAACAAGGGTGGAAAGGGCACGCAGGAGGATCCCTGGAAGAACCTGTCATGGGCTCTCTATCTGCTGCAGTCCTGTGTGAACGAGGCGAGCGTCTACAGCAGCAAGTGCAAACCCAGGCTGGTGCTGAACTGTACAGGTACGGCGTATTACAGCGCGGTCGCGTTCGGAGCTTCCTCGTCGCAGCGGTACTACAACGGCGTCAACATCGTGATCAGGAACATGAACCTGCAGATAGAACGCACGGAGCCGGTGCGCGGAAACTACTCTATACTGTACGCCGAGTGTGCTTATCTGATGTCATGTAGTATACGACACACGTATTCCAGCTCGCAGCCGGGAATGTGCGAAGGGCATCTTGTATACCTGCAGGCGGATAGAAACCCCAATCTATACACACACCCAATAACATACGGCTGTGTCGTGGACTCGTCAGTGTATTTCGTGCAGGCGGAGCAACCACTGTACAGAACCGATGATCATTCAGGCACCGACTGGGGCTCGCGCAACGCACTGGGTGCTTATGTGATGTACAATTCCGAGGTCACGTTCACCGGTTCCAGTCCGGAGCGGGGCACTACCTGCGCCTGGTGTACGCTGAACTGCAGTCTGGTATACCAGAGCCATATATACATGGATACCTTTTAGGGCGTCAGTCTTTATATCGGTCAGCTGAATCAATCTTCTTTACGCATTGTGGACATAGGCATAGATTATGAATGTGACGGCCCGCCGCGCGTATAGACGTGCTTCCAGTCGTCTATAGATATGAAAGAAGGCAGCGGCAGGAACATGAGTCTATACGTATGGTGTGTCATATCTTCGGATCTGGTGATGTCAGGAGCAGCCAATGTCTGGTTGGGCTACTATGTTCTCGACGGAGCCGCAATATACGACAGCAGATTGACGCTTACTTCGACAGGCTCCAGTGTAAAAATTACTGCCCCGGTTTAGTACATGGCGTAGATCCTGATGTCCGGCGCATCAAACTTCAGTTCGAATGAATGCAACTACTGTTTCCATTCCAGTATATAGTTCACTTCGAAGACGTAGTGCATAAAAATAACGGCCCTGAGCGCCGTGCAGTACGCGACAGATGTCGACATCTCCATTACGGGCGTAGCTCAGTAGGCTTATGGTGTCTAGACATTAGGCTTTTCAGGCAGCATCACAGATGTCACCGTTGATCTAGACCTGTCTGCAGAGGGCATTAACAACAGGCCATACGGCTACGGATTTAGAATCAATGTGGCTGCCAGACGTGGTTATGTTGGAGTCGTACAAGGCTGCACTGCGACTGTAAGCGTCAGATACGATGACAGGAGCGAAGATCTGGACTACGGTATATACGCTCGCGTAGAGGCATACGGTATATTAGTTAGTGCCTATGCACCATAGCGTCTTGTGTACTCAGGGAATTCCGCTTCCGTCAGCGCTTCCGCCACTGCATCGATCCCGCATGCCAGTGGGTGCCTTCCTGAACGCGATTAGCGGTAGTACTAGCAGAAAATCTAGTACGTCTCCTCAGGCTATTAGCCCATTTAGATCGGATGCCGCACGCTGGACATCTGGTATAGCTGCAACAAGTATGAGAACGATGTGTGCGTGTAGTGTTAGAGACACGAAGAATTTGATTAGTAGTGTTTATAATGCCTTGTTCATGTAAAAACAGAAACCATTCGGTGTCGACTACTATGTAGTCCATGCCTAAAGGTACTGTTAAAGTCGGTACCGAAAGCCTTCATAATCCAAACCAAAAGGCTGTCGAAGTCAGTGCCTAGAGGTCTGATTCGTCATAGTCCACACCAAACGGTGCACCTCAGTACGACTTCGTGCCCACCGTGCGCCCCTACTAGCTGTGCACAAACTGTGCGCACAAGCACATCTCGTACGCACTGGCATTGGTACACACAGGACACCTATTCGACTTCTGCGCAGCCGCCGCCTAGGTGTACGCAGCCAACAGACACCTCATACAGCACGACGCCAATCTGGCGAAGTACTGCAGAGTACTTGCACACAGAATGCTGCAGGACCTGAACGCGCCTCTGCGCTGGTACTCTCATCTGCACTGTCTGCTGTAGTACCTTTCCGGTTCGAAGCAGCAGCTGTACATCTCCTGGGACAGCAAATAGGACTACGGAATAGATCTGCGCACATAGACCTCGGCAACCAGAACAGCACTGCTGCATCTCATGCATGCGCACAGTTTGCTGTACACATAGATAGCATATGAAGCGATCAACAAGGACATTGCAACAGGCGTGCTTGTAAGAGCCATTGCACCCGGACGCAATTCCATGAAGCTTCGTCAGCTGAAACTCAAGGTGCGTTAGATATGGAAGGTGTTGCAGTAGACTGCTCCGAATTCCAGCTAGTACTACAGAATGCGTCCTTTACTTTAGGACATAATCAGGCAGGTAATACATATGTACAGAGAGCTTCTGCCTGCCTCCGATACATGGGATGACTGCAGCGACAGCGACTGCACCATAACAGTTCATCCTTCACCGGCAGCCAGCTACGTAATACAGGATACACTATGAGCGACTTATGGAATACAGACGGAAGCCTCGCAGGCGGCGCTGTGAATATATTGCCTGTGTCCTGTATGCCTTTTGGTGTGGAATATGTGGTGCGTGCCTGCAACTGCCTTCCTGACAAGCAGGATATATGGACAGCATAGGACATACAGCAGAGCATCCTGCAGGGCAGTGAGTACCTTCTGCTGGTGCATCAGGACGACGTGCTTGGAGCGTGCGCTGTACGTGTATACGCAGACGGCTCCGCAGATCTGTTCAACTTTGCTCTGTATCCTCAGTATAGAGGCAAGGGATACGGACACAGGGCGTTGGAGCTGATTTTGGCTTATATACGAGGGAAGCAGTCAGCACGTGTCTATATACGTGTGATCAGAGACAACATACCGGCACATAAGCTGTACACAGCGCATGGATTCACATAGGTGCAGAGCACCGGAGACGACCTGTTGATGTCCCTTGATTTGCACGCATAGAAAAAGAGCATAAATTATTATTATAGTAATATTACGTAGTAATATTACACTATAATAATTTATGGGCGCCTGATTTAGAGGTCAGAAACAGAGGTAACACATGTCCGAGTTTTGGAATATCGCATAGGAAGGCGCCGACCCTGTACACTGCACGGAAAGGAGCTTTTCCCATAACAGACCTGCGACTATAGCCGGGTTACATGGAGTAAGTCAGTGGCTGGACAAAAGAGATGCGCAGCTGCATAACGATTTTCTGTTTTCAGTATACCATAGAAGACGTCCGCAGCACATCAGGCAGGCTTCCGATTCCGCAGCTTCCTAAGGAATCCGCACATAAGCCAGTCGATATAGTACGCAGGCACTTCGATCTCAGCGTCGGAGACGCCTGCACCTTTCAACCTGAACTGCACAGCGTGGAGGCACTCATGTGCGAGGGTGCCTATGTGTTCCGGATCACACGGGTCCAGCTTCGGCATCCATATGACAATTGCGCTGCTCAGCTCCATGCAGACAGCATCCACATGGCTCCTCGGATCACCGGGATACGCCTTGTCCTTGCGCACCTCGTCAATAAACTCGTCAAAATCGCCTACATACAGTGCATACCTGCAGCGGAACAAGTCATCGTACATCTTAAGCTTAAGCACGCATCATCTCCTGCTCTCTGGCGTTGTACACAGCGTAGTTGGTCGTCGCCCACTCCAGGTCCTCTTCCGTCCTGTACAGTACTTCTACACGAGGCTTGTCACAGTTGCTCAGATTAAGGTACACGCTTGCAGGCGCAACAGGATTGATCTTCGCGCACTCGACAAGTTTCCACGGAATGTCATAAGGCATGACAAGGTGTCCCCTCGGCAGTGACAGCTTCACGTACAGGCGACCTTCCTTCTCCACAAACTTCCAGCCGCCCTTCTTCACGTACCAGCCGTTCAGCTTCTCTACGCACTCATCGTGGAGCTCATGCTCGAGCATCTTTATCGTGCGCTGTCTGGCTGTAGCAAGGAACGTGTCATGGTTCTTGCTTACACGTCCCTTCAGCATCCTTCTGTATCTGTGCGCTTCGTATGTGTCCAGTTGCTTGTTGTGCTCGTGACAGTACTGCAGCATTTCATACACTACGTCCTTGAATGTTTCCAATGCCCTGTGAAGCTTGTTGCTGATTCTGGTGCTGACTTCGGTTTCCGCTGTGAACTGTACGACTTTGATTTCCGGTACCATAGGTGCTCCTGCGTTGCAATGTAGTATATATACATTATTATAAGTATAATAACAGCACATGAAAGGAGCTTGCATGACAGACATCGTCATTCCACTCAGCACATAGTCGAACACGGACAATCTCGAACTCAGAATCGCCCTCAGATCCATATAGAAATACGCACAGAACGTCGGCAACATATGGATCTACACAGAGGCGGAACTTCCATGGCTGCGCAATGCGAATGTAATCAAGATGGGAGATCCTGTTAGAGATCTCAAGGACACGAACCTCATCAACAAGGTTCTCGCCGCAGCTCACAACGAAGACATTGCATAGCGCTTCATGTTCTGGAGCGACGACCAGCTTCTCACAGGCCCGCTTGATCTTGACAAGGCTCCTGTTGTGTACAATGTCAGATCCATGCCGCAGTTCGCAGGAGCTCCCAATAAGTGGTACAACAGAATGGAGCACACGCTTAACTACGTGAAGGAGCACACAGGGCACGAGCTGAAGCACAATTACGACGCGCACACCCCGCAGCCCTACACAAAGAGCAAGGTAATCGAGGTCTTCGAATCGGTTCCATATAAGGAGCAACCTGGCTTCTGCATCAACACCATCTACTATGGCATGCTCGGTGTGCCTCCCACAGCAGAGCAGACCTCTGTCAAGCACACCTTCGAGAAGGGCACTATGGCCATACCGGCAAAGATGCTCACATACGCAGGATACGATGACGCTTCCTGGATGCGTGGAGGAGCCTACTTCTTCCTCGGCATGTTCTTTGATCTCAGCAAGTATGAGGTGCCTAAATGATAGTGCTCTCCAGAGGAAAATGCGGCGACATCATTGCGCAGTGCTGTTTAGCGCGCAAGAAGTACGAGCAGACGGGAGAGAAGCTGGAGCTCTATTGCAGGGAACACAAGCCCTTCAAGAGGGGACAGCTGTAGTTCATCGAGCCTTTGCTGAAGCTGCAGCCTTATTTCGACAAGTGCGGCTGGGTGCAGAATATAACTGACGTGCATCCTTAGATCCCGTAGCTCACAGAAATCAACATCAAGCTCGCCAAATAGTACGCAAAGAAGTACAACTACTACAGCGCATGGTGGGTGGATGAATAGTCATGGTGGCGACAGATACCTGCTGTACACAGAGAGACAGATCTCAGATACCGCATACCTCTCGCATACAACGAGCCGCTGTAGGAGACCATGCAGCCGTGGATCACAGTTCCTCAGCACAGACATGTGCAGGAACCCTATATCGTACTTGCTGCAGTACCCAGGTACAGATGCTGCACGAATTTCAGAGCGCTTAAGAGACTGTCCGGCAAATACCGCATACTGTATATAGGACATCAGCAGGACTGCAACGCATTCGCAAAGGACGTTGCAGAGTACTATCCGATACAGGACATCATACATGCTGCACAGCTCATACAGAGCGCATCGTTGTTCGTAGGTACGCAGACGCTGTTCACATGGCTTGCCTAGTCCATGGGCGTCGACAGAATAGTCTCCTGCTCCCCGATATTCAAGGATACGCATATGCGCTGCACGAAGGGATTCAAGGGAGCGTTCGTGTATCCTGCGTAGCTTGCCTTGATGCTGCGAAGCTGGGAGTGCCACAACGGGCTGCAGACTTCTGTCGGCTATGTAATAGGCACATACGGAAGTCCTGCTTATATTGACTTGCAGCTTGCTCTGCACAAAGGCAAGTGGGGACATGACGTACTTGTGTCCGATGACGGTTCGCAGGATCCCGGGCTCGTGCAGGTGTGCAGTAAGTGGAATGTTCCTCTTGTCGGCAACAGGGATCAGCGCCTTGGACACCAGGTCGGAGACCTTGCAGTATACAAGCGCGGACTGCAGTATTTCAAGGACAAGGACTGGCTGGTGAAGCTGTCCAGGCGTTTCGTCTGGACACAGGACATGCAGGACACAATACAGCAGCACGACAGGCTCTGCTGGAAGCCCTGTCTGAGTTCCTGGTGGATTGCTAAGCCGTCGCTTAAGGGACAGGCTCTCACGACAAGCTGCATCGCCTTCAACAAGGGCGCCATGCCTGAGTAGATCGTACAGGACTTCGGCAACATAGACATAAGAAGCACCTACATGTAGAAGTATATCTACAGATGGCTGGCACAGTACTATGGAACATAGCCGTACACAGAGTGGATCGAAGTGTACACAGCTCCGGGAAGATGCGTCACTGCCGACAGCATACTGTGGAGATAGAAGAACACCCCATAGGACTACTATAAGCTGTCGCAGGAATTGGGACTTCAGTGGGAACTGAAGGATTTCCGGGACATCATAACAGAATAACGCTGTGTCCTTAGGAAAAAGGACATGCCATGAACAGACGCGTACTGCTGTTTCTGCTTAAGCTGTTGTTCAGTTACAAGCGGAATAAAGCCAAGATTATAGATGCCATAGGCAAGATCCGTGTCAGCCTGTTTCCCATGTGGGTGCTGTATCAGCCTTTCCCTTACAAAGTGACCGGACAGGACATACAGATGGTGCAGAACAGGATACAGCCCGGTGACATAATACTCACAGGCTGCTCATGGAAGAAGCTGTAGGATCTTGTAGTGCCCAACAGGTACAGGCTGACACACGCAGGTATCTATGTTGGTGACAATACAGTAGTGCATGCTGTGACGAGCGGTGTACAGTAGCTGCATATTGTGGACTTTCTAAGATGCGACCGCGTATGTGTGCTTCGTGTTGAAGGCGACCATGAAGCTGCGATAAGACGCGCCATACGTTTCATAGGATAGCCCTATGACTTCGACTACAGGCAGGGCTAGGATGCTCTGTACAGCTTCTAGCTGTGCGCATGCTGCTACAGGTAGCTGTAGTTCCAGAGGAAACCGCTGAAGCTGTTCTGGTTTACGTTGCCGTCCATATGTGGCAAGTACTATTACGACAAGTCTTTCGTGGACTCCGAATACTGCAAGGTGATATATGAGTGCTGAAATAAATGATTATTCAGGGTGGATGTACAGCCTGCCTCCCGATCCTCAATAGAAGGACTGGAAACAGCTGGCGACTAAACTGAAGTCCTATATAGAGTCGCCTAAATTCATGCGCACAGGTTCTACGTACGCATAGGTTGACCCTGTGTCAGGCAAGCTTGTGAAGCGCCCTGTGTCCGATGTCGTGCACAAGGTATCACCATAGGATAGGACAGGAGTGAAGGCTTAGGACCTCAGAAGCATGATCCAGCAGGCAGTCGTTACAGGTGACAAGCAGCTGCTCAGAGACGTTTCCAGGTACAAGTACATCACTGCGCATAAATTCGTTTCATAGAAATAGATGCAGAAGGAGATGGACAGACGCAGGAGACGCAGACTGGCGCTGACTGCTTTGATTCTGGGAGGAGCTGGAACTACAGCGGGGCTGCTGCCTTTCATTGCCAATAAGGTATCAGGTTATCCTGACCAGGCTTCCACATATACGGATGCTCTGAAGCTCGCAGGTATCGGCGCCGCAGCAGGCATTGGAACCGCAGGGCTTATATAGAGTTTCAGGTGAGTAGGCAGATAAATGAGTTCACATTATTGCTGAGTAGGCAGAAAACTACATCAGTAGGCAAAATATAGGATCAACATGGATAAACAAGCATATTTCAAGATGATGGGCCTGTGCAAGGACTAGGCATTGAAGCTGCCTAAAGGCACGCTGTCCAGAATAGGCGGAGCAATTTTAGGTGCAGGTAAAGCCGCGATCAATCCGCAGACGTACAGAAATGCGTACAATGCTGCGAAGGACGTTGCTCCTACCGCAGTTAAAGTTGCTGTCCCTGTAGGTGCTGCGGCTGGTGGTACTGTTGCTATGAATCAGGCGCATAAACTTGGTGCATAGCGAGGCGCGGCACAGGCACGCAACTAGATGGCGGACAAAGCTGTGGCCGCATATAATAAAGGACTTCAGCAGGGAGCTGCAAGCAAAGAAGCTCAGCCCGGTTTCTGGCAGCGGCTTCTCGACTACATAAAGAGCATTTTCAAGTGAGACATATATGGACAAACAAGCATACTTCAAGATGATGGGCCTGGATAAGCAGGCGGCTATTGATCCTCAGACACTCAAGAACATCCTGCTCGGCGCCGGAGCTGGTCTCGGTACCTATGCACTGTCGAGCTTCCTTCCCGGAGCAAGACAGAACAGGCTTGCAAGGCTTCTTGCGTCCCTTGGTGTTGGTCTTGGTACAGGTTATTTCGGCAACGACATTCGGAACTGGTTCAGCAACAGACAAAGCAAGAAACCTGCGGCTCCTGCTGTATCCAATGCCGCCGCGCAGGCTGCTATCCAGAATCTGAAGACGCCTGCTCAGGTAGCGAACCAGATATAGGCTGCAGGAAGGCAGACAGCCGAGGCGCCCTCTACAGAAACAACGGCACCCAAAGCTGCGGCTCCTGCTGCTGCGCCTACTAAGGATCCGGACTAGGCGAAGATAGACTAGGACGTAGCTGCAGGCATGCGTGAATTTCAGCGAGATGTTGCAAAAAATCCTATAAGGTATATGAATGCCAGTCCTGAAAAAGCTAGACAGTATCTTTATAAGGCATATAAAGCAGATCGTGCTGCCAGGGGGGCTGCTAAGGGCTATCCATACAAAATTAACCCCATCGCATTAGGCAGACAGGTCTATATGTAGGATTTCTATCCTGAAGCAGACAAAGATGCAGACGAAGTTCTCTATGGACCTCTGCCAAGAGGTGTGGTAAATTTCATGCTCAACAGAGGCGGCCGGGACCTGTGACTAAGGCGTAGCCTACGAAGGATAATTGAGTATATGCCCTTAATGTAGCTCTTTTAGGTGGCTTTGTTGCTTTAACTAACAAATGAGATTATTCAAATGGCATTTAAGAACTATACACTGACAACTGCTGCGGGCACATAGCAGACACTGTGCACAGCTGATTCGACGACGGACATAGCTATTGTCTCCATATAGGTGTACGGCGGAGCTCAGGGCGGCACTGTGACGTTCACGAAGAAGCAGGGAGCATCCCAGATCTTCAAATTCGTACTGCCGGTAAAGGCTTAGGAAACAGTCGCCATAGATCACAAGATATTTGTGCCTGCAGGTTATACGTACACTGCTACAGGCTCAGCTTCAGGAATGCAGATCTGCGCCAACGCAATGTAGATGACTGTGTGAGGTTCAGATGTTCACAAGTTACAAGCCATAGCAGTTCACCAGATACCCCACTACAATAGTTCCTGACTTAAGTGCAGGATTCGATACTCCGGAAGCCACAATATAGCTTCTCGGAGCTTCCGACAGTGCATCTGTAACAGTCACTGCCACAGGGCCGAACACAGCCAAGAAGTTCCGGTTCAACTTCAAGCTTCCAAAGGGACCTGATGGTGCCGCAGGAGGCTTCGCTTAGCCTGTGGCAACTGCGCAGCAGCTTGCCTAGAACCAGTCGCCCACTGTTCAGGTTACTGCATCCGGACCATCCTCAGCTAAGGTGTTCTCTTTCGAGTTCGGCATTCCAAAGGGTGCGACCGGACCTAAGGGATAGAAGGGCGATACAGGGCAGCAAGGTCCGAAGGGCGATACAGGAGATACAGGACCTCAGGGATAGACAGGTGCTACCGGAGCAACGGGTCCAGCTAATACGCTTACCATAGGCACCGTCTCTTCCGGCGACACGGCCGCAGCAACCATTACAGGTGATGCTCCCAATCAGACTCTTAATCTTGTTCTGCCTAAAGGCGACAAGGGAGATACTGGTGAAGCCGGTGCTCAGGGAGTGGACGGAATCACTCCTCATATAGACGACACCACAAAACACTGGTTCATAGGCGATACGGATACAGGTGTCAGCGCTTAGGGAAAGCTTGGACAGGTGTCAGAGCAGATCACATCTGTCGGCTCCGATAACACTGCAGTTCTGCAGAGCAGCGGCATCCCGGTCGGTGTGCTGACCAATCTGGGTAATTACTACCCTGTATAGAAGAATTCAGTCACCGTGGCCAATAGCGTATGTACAATAAACGTCACACGCTATCTTGCGTACGACAATACAAGCGCATTTACAGGACCGTGGACTGTGTACTTCGCTGGCGGCAGTGCTGAGAGCGCATCCAGCAGCGTGCAGCTCGCTGTAGTTACAGGCGACATAGACACAGTCAACAAGACGGTGCAGGTGAGGGCGGTCACAGTGGACGACAATGGAAATGCAACCTACACGGGCTAGACTGTAACCGCCCGTTACGACTTTACAGTACCGGCGGTGTAACATGGCTGACACCGTATTAGTTACAAATGGGATGGCTTTTGCGCTGCAGACACCTGTGGCAGAGATGAAAGGACTGCTCATCAACGGCAAGTACTTCGTGCCTTTTCTCGATGGCAGCAGCAGTGTGTCGGATGCCAGCAGCAGTATGTCAGATTCCGGCTCTGCTGTACCTTCTGACAGTGGCTCGCAGAGCGTGCAGATCGGCTAGTCTACCATTACGATGTCGAGTACAAAGCCGGGATCCTTTAAAGTGCTGGCAGCCCAGGGCACAATCGAGGTGCGTCAGAATAATGGCGATCCTGTGTATTACTCGACTTTTCCTGTCACAGTGAGTCTGTCGGGCACTGACGTACCTGTTGTGGTGAATGGAGACGTCACACAGATGGACTGCTCTACTTTGTCTATGCATACGATGGCTGCTGCCACGCATGCTACAATATAGAGCCTGAATGTCAACAGTTGCGACTTGTTGCATCTTTACATATATGGTTGCCCAAACCTCAAGCAAGTTTTCTGTCAGGGAAATGCACTCACCAGTCTTTCAGTTAACCAAACCAAACTGCAGCATTTGAATGCAGACTAGAACGAGCTTAATTCAGAACAGATCGACAACATACTGCATACGCTGGATCTTTCCGACGTTATTGGCGGCGCTGTATATCTGAACAACCAGACGACAGGAGCAGGTCCGTCCGCTGCAGGGCTGACTTATAAGTCTTCCTTATAGAGTAAAGGCTGGACAGTAGTTGTCGATCAGGGAGATAATTGAGGCCAGCTACAGCGCGTCCTTAAGTGAGAGCGCATTTGTACCGATCTCGACAAGAAATCAGTATAGCTTGTACGCCATGAACCAATCAGGCACAGCACAGTCCTATCTGATATTTACCAGCACCAACACGACTCCGTGATTCCGATAACATCTGCTGTATGTTTTCCGCATAACACAGTATGAACCTATAGGAGAACATATGAATATAAGTACTTAGAACCTTATTGATTTTGATGGATCTGTACAGCTTAAGCCAGGGCAGAGAATGGTGCGTGTATTAGGAAACACATGGATGCCTATTGGCGTCGGCGGCAACTTCATGCCTGGAGGAACAAGCGGCACCTCGGCAGAGTATTACAAGTGCGCATCTGTAAGCTCCGGAGCGTTCCAGCCGAAAGGCTATAATCTGACGATGTCTTTCATTGATGTCATCGATTTCGATTACGCCACAGAACCCACAGTGATTCAGCTGACGATGACTGACACCACCAAGACAGGACTCGACAGGGAATGGGTTAGTGCTGACGGAGCATACACGCTCAAGAAGTATACTTCTCCTGGTGAAGGCTATATTTCATGGGGACTTTATAAGGATAACGGTAATACCTGCTCGCACTATATCAGCTCTGGACTGCTGGATCAAAATAAAATCACTACCGATGCTGAGGGTAACTCCGTTGATCAAAGAGAACCGTGGGAAATATCGCAGTTATACAGCGAGGCTGGCTTCATGGACACTAAAACAATATCATGGGTCGTCTCAGAAGCAGCGACAGGGGCAAAGACATGGAGCGGCTACAAGGCGGTGTTCGACTCAACGGCTGGCACGTGGAGCTTCGAGAGCGGCGTCACATCGGGGCTGACATACACCAGCGTCACGCCGGTCGTCGGCGGAATCTACAGCGCGGACGCATTGGTGATTGTGTCATTGCTTTATAAGGGTGCGCCAACACTGACCAGTCCTACTGGCATGACCAGTGGAAGCTCTGACGAGTGGGAAATCAGTGCCAGCAGTTTCTACAGCACTAACTCTGCTCCGTGGAAAGCCTTCGACGGGGTAACAGGTAGCTCTTCTGGATGGACAGGAGCATCAAATTCTTCGTGGTGGCTTCAGTGGCAAAATAAGACGAAACCAGTGCTTGTGCAGAAGCTCAGATTTCAGGGTACAGCTTCCGGTGATATCGCACAGCAGGCTATCACCTCTTTCATCCTTCAGGGCTCTGATGACGGCAGCACATGGACAGACTTGTATACTGCGTCAGGCTTGACATGGACTACTGGATATGAGTGGAAAGAGTTCACGTTCTTGAACAGCAAGAGCTACTACTACCATAGGTTGGCAGACATTACCGTAGCTGCAAACTATCCTACCATTGTTGAACTGGAAACCTATGACATGTGATGCTACAGCCAGTACTCAACACAGCAGGCATCAAACAAGGACTTAACTATGTATTAGGAATACTCAGACAGCGATATCGTGTTACAGACCCTCGTTGACTAGAGCACAAATCAGTAGCTCAGCATCAGAACACCTTACGTGACACGCACAGTTACCATAGAGCAGCAACAGCGCATTCCGCTGTACATCAACGGCAAGCTCAAGTCAGCGTAGCAGCTCTCACAGCTTGGACTCCATGTGCGTCAGTACACCAAGTTGTAGCGTTAGCAGATCTACTTCACCAACCTCTATGCACAGGATGCACAGGGCGACAAGGCTCTGCAGCTTCGTGTCAGACAGTACAAGGCATATCTCGATCAGCTCGGACTCTCCTACAGTGTCTCTCAGGATACAATTATGGCTGCAATCCAGCAGTCAGACATGACGGATGCTTAGAAAGCTACAGTCGCAATGTAGATGAAAGCCATCTACGACGCCATTACAACCAATCTGTAGTTCTACGGATCTTAGACCCCGCACAAGGACACGTACAACTATATTGCGAAACTTATACAGTACCTTCCGGAGGTGACCGAATGAGTTTTCCGCAGTACATGCTCACTGACTTGCCGCAGTATGTGCACATCACAGACAGGAGCAAGTTTCAGAACTCCATAGTATAGCCGGGCGCTGCACTTATATTCAGCTAGGACGGAACCTCACTCACAGTCAAGCTTCCCTCGGGCGTCTTTCAGAGTCTCTCAGGAGATATGAGCGATTCCACGTATCAGAATATCATGGGCATCATCGGAGACACATCCGCCGCCAGCAACAACGCACTTTGACGGGGTACATTTGTTAGTAGTTCTGATGCGCTCCATGCAGAGCTCACTGAATGTATCCACAAGCCAATGTAAAAACAGGAATACAACATGGCAGAAAAGAATGTACAGCTCAAGTGCGGTTAGGACTTGCTGTATCCGAAGACGAAGCTCGCTATGGTGGACGGGCTCATCGATCAGGAGACAGGAAAGATCGACACTGCGCTTCTCCCGAAGACAGGGATTGACATCAAGTACAACAACGGCATGATCTAGCAGGGAGTCACGTAGATCAACTTCGCAGGCACTGTTACAGTGTAGAAGACTGCGGACGGCGTTGTCAAAGCACGTATCGGCTAGAACCAGAACAGCTCCAACTTCAACTCCAAGGACGGCGTCACTGACGGCACTGTATCGTACTCCGGCATCACTGCGAAGAGCATGATCATGACGACACCCGCCGATTAGACGTGGGGTATCGGAGACTGGACTGCAGGTTCCACGCACTCAGGCTTCAACGCAACCACGGCTTCTTCGCAGAACGTCACTGTGACGACAGCCGGAAATATCCACTTCTAGTAGGAGAACAGCTCCTTCACCGCACAAGTCATCGACTGGTCCGGTGTTGCAGCACAGACCACCTTCGCTGTTGCCTCTGACGGAATGGTTACGCCCTCCGGCGACGCCGGAATCACATGCTCCATCGCCAGCTACGGCACAGAAACAAATGCGCCTGCAGCTGTTGGCAACATGGGCAAGCCGACGTTCACGTTCGACATGAAGCAGCTTCTTCCTTAGGGTGGACGCTTCCACTTCAAGATCGTGCACAACAACGGCACATAGGGCGCCTTCACATGGGAGATGGAGTGGCTGTTCTACAATGCAGGTACGACGCCGACAGTTGCGACGCCTGCAATTGAGTTCGCTTCGTCCGATACAACTCAGGTGTCCGGTGTCAGCTACATCAGCAGCGGGACGCTGAATGTCACGTCCGCGCAGATTGCGAACCTCAACAAGCGAGCTGCAACGACTGGCAACAAGGTTGCAGTCTCCGGCTCCTACACGACGTACACATACAATGCGTCGCATCTGCAGGACTATACGCTTTAGTAGAACGACGTCACTGCGTTCGCTTCCACTGTCACGCTCGCAACAGGTAAATCTCTTGCAGGCAACCTGTCTGTGAACATGAATGCGACCAATGCGTATGCGACCTCCGGCAATGTAGCCAGCAACGCCATCGCGTCTCTTGTCGACACTCTTGCAGCAGGAACGACAGATGCCACTGCAAACGAGTCCTTCAAGACCTAGACCTACAGGCTGAAAGCCGACTGCGCCACACCTTGGGACAGCACGTAGAGCCTCGCAGCCAACGACGGTCTGCAGCAGATGCACAAGCAGCTCAAATATCCGACGCAGAACTTCTCTGCGTACACTCCTGCAGGACCTGATTACTCGGGACTCACAGGATTCAGGTACTACATCAGAAGCTTCACGTTTGTCGGTACCAAGTTCGGAGGCACGTTCACGTTCGGCAACCTCGCATAGAGCGATCTGGATGCAGCCAAGCTCACCATTGAAGTGTCCAAGGACGGCTCCACATGGTACGACATCACCAAAACGTAGTCGTTCGGAGGCATCCGGGTGTTCGCAGATACAGTGAAGGCTCCCAAGCTGCAGTTCGCATTCGCAGACGCCGCTTCCAACGTCATCTACCTCCGCATCGGAATGAACAACACATTCACCAAGGCGTTCACAAGCCTTGCGTTCGCATAAGGAGGTGCTTGAATGAGCTAGAAATTCGTTGCCAACCGCAACTATTTCCATACGTTCTCCAAGGTCGGCGTTCAGGAAGACATGTACGTCTTCCAGTCCAAGGTCAAGGGAGGGCACACTGTATCCGCATAGGACGTCCGCGCATAGAACGGTCTGCTTCCTGTCGGAGCCACTTTCGATGAGCTGAAGGCACTGTACGTGGCGAACGCGAACGGGTAGCAGGCTGTGATGAAGATGTACTAGAAGTACTCTCTCAGCCGCATTGCCGACTCCAACGTGAACAACAAGTACCAGGCATGGCAGATCATCGACGGCGGCAAACCGGTGCAGGGCTTTATCGCTCCCACCGACGTGCTGGACGCTTCCGGCAATCCGGCTCTCGGCTACACTGCCAAGATGTACAAGTAGGATGGCACTACGCAGATCGCAGGAACAGACGGCAACTGGGTGTTCGACTACTACTCCGGACTTGTGCTGTTCGAGAAGGGCAAGGAGCCGTAGTCCCTCGGATGGGGCATGGTGAAGCTGTCCGCTTTCGCCTATATAGGAAAAACTGTTAAGCAGCAACTTGACTCCATCACCTCTGTTGCAGGTATTGTGTATTAGATAATCTAACCAAAGGAATCATATAATGGCTAATTTTAATGTCAGACTTAAAAATCAGACTGGCGATATTCTGTATCCGTAGACGCTCGCAGCGAACGTTCTGAACCTTGATACGTTTATCCAGTCCCAGATCTCTTCTGCAGGTCTTCTGAAACGTTCTATTGTAACCGAGCTCCCGACTGAGAACATCAGTGAGACTACGATCTACATGATCCTCAAGTCTCCGGCAGGTTCCGGTCAGAACGTGTACAATGAGTACATGTACATCAACGGCGCGTGGGAACTCATCGGTGACACGGCTGTCGACCTCACGGGATATGCGACCGAAACGTACGTGACGAATGCGATCAAGGATAAGGCCGATAAGGCAACCACGCTCGCGGGTTACGGCATCACTGATGCTGCTTCTGATTAGGAGCTCGCAGCTGCCAAGGCCGAGCTGCAGGGTAACATCGATGCTAAGGCTGATGCCACTGCGGTCACGGCTCTTGAAAGTACCGTTGCAACCAAAGCGAATCAGACGGATCTGGATACGCTGGAAACCACGGTCAACGGTCTTGTCTCCAGTCAGATCACGTACTAGGTGATTGCATAATCACTTCTCCCTTGAACTGACAACTAAGACGCAAGGGATCTCTTCCTTTGCGTCTTTTTATTAGGAGCCACAATGGCAGCGACCATTAAGAATGTGTATTTGAAAAATGTAGCGGGTTAGACGCTGTACCCGTATACTACCAATGTGCCGCATAAAGCTTAGTTCTCGTTTGCCGATGGCTAGCTTGCGCTTAACTTCGATAAAGTCAGAGACGGGCTAGGTCTTACCAGCGACAGCTTCAGCTTCAGTCTTCCTTATCAGACCTTCTCACAGGTAACCGACAACCAGGTCATACTCAGCGGACTGCCTGTAGGAATCAAGACAGCTCTTGGAAACTACTATCCTGTATAGAAGAACTCTCTGCAGTTCACATAGACAGGAATCAAGCTGACAGTCACAAGGTATCTCGCATACGACGGACTTGATACATTCTCCGGCACATGGACAGCTTACTTTGCCTGCGGACGCGACGGTCAACAGGGAATACAGGGACCGCAGGGACAGACAGGTCCGGCCAATACACTTTCAATTGGAACCGTGGCTTCCGGAGGCGCTGCATCAGCAACCATTACAGGTGATGCGCCGAACCAGACGCTCAATCTTGTGCTGCCTAAAGGCGACAAGGGAGACACGGGAGCTGCCGGTGCTACCGGAGCACCCGGACCCGCCAATACGCTTACCATAGGCACCGTCTCTTCCGGCGGCACTGCTTCAGCTAACATTACCGGCACTTCACCTTCACAGGTACTGAACTTAGTGCTGCCAAAGGGTGACACAGGACAGCCGGGAACTGCAGGAGCATCTGCGTATCAGGTATGGATCAGCAACGGCAATGCAGGTACATAGACCGACTTCCTCAACTCTCTTAAGGCTACAGGCTACAGACACCCGTTCACTGCGGCGGATATCTCCAACGATACACTGACCATAACGACAACAGGCACTCCTGTATCCATATCCGATCAGACATCTGTAACATATCCGCTCCAATTCGGTTCGTACACTGTCACAGGGAATCAGACAGCCATCAATATGGCTGTCAATCTGAGCGCAATAGGCAAGAGTGTGAGCGGCACATGGTACGTTAACTTCGCTGCAGGCGGACCCGGAGCATAGCCTTCCGGCACATATATTACAGAGCAGACCAGCGCGTCGTTCACACCTGCAGCGAACAATATCTATAAGCACACTATTGTATCAGGTTAGAGCATCTCATTCGTTTCTACCAACATGAGCGCAGGCAGATGCTCCACATTTGAGCTGTGGCTTGTAATGGGCGGCACGGTTGTCAGTTTCTCACAGCCAGATAATCTTGTGTGGGTTAGTTCGGCGCCAAGCTTCGACAGCGCCAATACGCTGTATGCACTTGTTATTCGATGGGACGGATAGAGCTACATAGCCAATCTGGCATATACAAAGACTGTCGCATAAGGAGTATGAATGTACGCTAAGATATAGAACGGTTCCGTGGTTTATCCTCCACGGAACGACGGAAACAGATTCAATGTCGATACCTGTGTGTAGTGGCTGCAATAGCATGGCTTCACTGACATGACACCGTAGCAGCTTGCTCCTTACCTTAAACAGGAGACAGTGGACTGTACAGCCTTTGACAATGCATGCCAGATGTTCCGTTAGGTCTGCTATCAGATAGGCGGAGCCATAGGCAACGCATAGTTCAAAGGGGGCTTCGACTAGTACGCCTCTTTCATTGACTCACAGTACGCACAATAGAATCCGGCACAGGCTGCTTTATATGCTGCAATGTGGTCAGGCGCCAACTAGTACGCCAAGTACGAGGGCTCCAAGGTAGGTCTCGGGCAGCCTGACTGGTGGTACAAGTGCTGGAACATACAGAGGGAAGCATAATGCCTGCTACATAGAAAATATACACAGACGCGTAGATGGCTGTTGATCCGCCTGTCGGAGCATTCACTGTATTCCATGGCTACAATAATGGAATGGACAGCACTGACGGTGTCGGGTTGAGGATCCTCAAAAGCGACGGCACTATATAGAAGGTCGACGACAATGATGCGTACCTGAAACTGTCAGGCGGGACGATGACTGGCGTTATCAACAGAAACGGAGTCATTGCAGGCAATCCAACCAAGGGCGGTTACGTCGCTGTGTGGGGCAACGCAACCAGTTCTAATGACGGCGCGGATATAGTTCTTTTCGATAAAGACAATACCTCCAATCAAGGTCATTTTCTTCTACAAGCCAGTAACGGCACAAACGCTGTAGGTCTTCGCGGCAAACCTGACGGCACGTTGACGTGGGGCAGCAAGAATATCGTTCGCTCTGTTGTAACTGCTTCTGGAACTGCTGATGCCAACGGCAACATAAGCCAGGGTACGATGTTCACAGGATAGGCCATTCCGTCCTCGGCAGATCTTGATACGTACACTACGCCAGGTTACTATTATAATCTTGCCAATGCAGTATGTTCGACTATGTCACATCACCCGTCCAAGCTGGCAGGTGTACTGCATGTAGAGGGACACACAGGATCGACCATACTTATACAGACATGGTAGGACTATCAGACAAATAACGATCAGGGCGACTCATGGTAGCGCAGATACTACAATGGAACATGGTCATTGTGGTACAGAAGATAGCTGGTAGGACCAAGAACAATATACGTAGGTGCGACACGATAGATCAAAACAGTACAGCAGCTGATGTACTATCTTAACGGCAGAGGCTCGCTGTCAAGATTGACAACTGTGTCCTTCGATGACGGCACATATACAGGCACGCTAGATATAGCTCGTACAAGTGTGGCGCTCACAAGTACATCAAAAGACGCCAGCAAGGTTACACTGTCCGGCGACGTGACTCTCAGTTACTGCAATACTACAAGCTGCTAGTATCTGACTTTCGCAAGAGGGCTGACGATTCAGGATAGCATTCGTTGTAGTGTCCAGCACTGTACAGGTACAGGTCCGAGCAGACATGTTTTTGTATTGTCGAGGAATGTATCCGCATATCTAAATGATGTTACAGCTACAAGGACAGGAATTGCCGGAGACGTGTTTAGTATCCAGAGTACGGCTAATGTAGGTATTGAGGATTGCTCGGCTACAGGTTACTCAACATCAGGAGGGGCGGTTTTCGCGATTGGCAACTGCAACTACGTAACGTTTAATGGAACTAATACAGTGAGTACTTCGGCGTACGCAGTATACATGAATAACAGCTTTATCTAGTTCAATTCTAACAGCACAATAAACTATAATAACATAGGTAGCGTGTAGATCAACTCTAATTTCCGCAATCTGTGTGTCATGTACAGTAGTGTTACAGTCAACAGAACAGGAACAACTGCTTCAACGAAGTGCGCACCCGCCAATAAGACAATAGGCAACAGCAACAGCCTTAACGTGCTTCCTGACAACTACTAACAGCAAGGTGACCAATGAAATACGCAGTATCCAATACAACCCAGTCAGTCATTGCAATACACGACGACAATCAGGACGTCGAGAATCTATATCCTAATTGTACAGTGTATCAGTCTGTATAGACATATCAGCTTGGCGATACGTTCGTGATTCCTCCTGCCACATACCAGGAGCTCACCGAATTCCTGTATCAGGAAAAATGCAAGGTTGCATATGGCGGAGTCACTGTCGTCAGAGATTCTCAGCATTATACATTCGAAACCACGCAGGATTCCATTACTATGTGCAACAGCCTTGCGCTGGCTATTGCATCGCAACCGGACACATATACTATATACTGGAAGTGCTGGTGTGACGGCATGCCTAAAATGCTATAGCTTACAAAGGTACAGTTCAAAGCTATATTTGCGTTCGGTATACAGATGATCAATTAGGCGTTCGCTGTGTAGGGCACGCTCAACGCAACGGTACAGAGCATGCTCTCATAGCAGATGCAGGATCAGGAATACATAGCACAGTTCAAGCAGCAGGCGGAAGAAGCTTTCTCGGCAGTCAACACTGTATTTAACATTACATAGGCGTCGGACTCTTCTTTGACTGAAGCACAGTGATGTTAGACTATAGATGTACATTGTAACGCATAATGTACCTCCGTATGTTTTCCCGCGTCGTCACCATACCGGCGCGGGATTTTTATTTCGCAATCTGTGTGCTGTATTTATCGTACTGTTCCTGTGTGATCTTTCCCTGCTGCAGCTGCTATGTCAGCCACTTCTAGTCCTGAGCATAATTGTACTTTGCAGTGTCCATGCAGCCTGCACCAAAATACATAGCACAGCCAAGCAGCACCGTAATAAGTATCTTTCTCATTCTGCCTCCAATATAGCTTGTGTCTGCTGATACGCTTCTTCGCGCATACCGAAACCATCCGACCATTTGAGCAGATTCCCGTTGTAGCTCTATACGGGTCTTATCAGATGTACATTTGGAAGTTCCAGATATCCTGCCTACTTCAACTGCATCACTTCTCTGTCCATAACAGCATTGAGCAGCTGCAGCAGTCCTGCTATTCCCTGTACTTCGCCAGTGTACTTTGTAGGCGGTGTCAGCACCACGTACACATCATCGTACTTTGCTGTCTACTGAACCGAAGGCAACGGTATATTGTTGAGTACACCGCCATCTCCGTACAGCTCCTGGCCGACTTTAACAGGCATGAACAGAAACGGAATACTCGTAGCTGCAAGCACCCACGTAGGCGTAGCAGCCTTCATGTGACTCGTATAGTCATCAAGTCTGGTGACAGATACCTGCACACGGTCCATTGCACTGACTGTCATGTTCTGCAGAAGGAATCCTGCGAGTCCGGTATTGTCGATGATGTAGTTGCTCTTGCTGTATGCGCTCTTGACAGCCTGCACAGGTGCAAGCTCCATCCACTAAGAGATGCTCTTGTTTTCCATTAGGTCTGTGAACCATGCGCTGTCGTGTCCGCTGTAATACAGACCGCTGAACAGTGCACCACCTGAAGATGCGAGAACCTTGCCCGGAACAGCTCCATGCTGCTAGAAGGCTCTGTATACCCCTGTGAGTATCTACGGAGACATTACACCACCGCCCTGAGCAACAAGCAGCGTGTTGTCCAAGTACTTTATGTCGTTGGAAATAGAGTCTGACATTTACGTGCTCCTTATTTTTAGACTACAAGGAAACCAGCGTCTGTCTATAAGGATACCTATGTTTACCATACTTCAGCTTAAGAACAGCCAGCCTCTGAATCAGGCTTGTCAACAGTACATAAGAGAAACTCTCAATAAATTTTCATTAACAACGGACGGTCTGTGGCTGCGCACGTTAAAGATTGATACTGTGCAGTTCAAGTGGTGTCCGGCAATGCAGCAGTCGGACATTCTCGGAGCCTTCTGTCCTGCGAGCAGCGACACTGTATATATCCGGCCGCCTGAACTGTCTGTCAATTTTGAACAGGATGCATAGACATAGCTGCAGATCACATGGCTGTAGAGCATATTCTCCACAGTTGTGCATTAGCTGAGGCACATGTATCAGTGGCGGAAGAACAAGTTCTCCTATACGCTGGCTTCGCTTCCGCTTCTCAGACAGGTTACTCTGTAGAAAGACGCATAGCGCGTTCAGTTGTTCGCCTAGTTGTTCGCCTAGAGAGAAGCTGTAATACGCAACTAGAAGCGCAACATATCCAAAGGCTGGATGAAGGAAGTTGCAGTAGGGAGTGATTCAAATGCGTAATATACTGATTGCTGTTCTGTTGATATGTTCGATCGTTTTCGTGGTAAGCTGTCAGTCGGTTACATAGCGTTAGTACTATGAACCTACATAGCAGACAAGCTTCGTGGGAACAGACGGGCTCACAAGAGGCGCTGTCAAGAGCTAGAAGGGAAAGAACGGCATTCCCGATTTCTCGCAAAATAAAACTTTCAGTTTCAATCTGCTTAATCTGTAACAGGAGCAACCATGGCGAAATACATTCAGCCGAAGCATAAGACAGACTTTTCCAATGCCTATGTGTAGCCAGGGAAAATGCTGCTTTTCGTATAGTCCGATTCATCTTAGGGATATGTACTTACAGGCAAGAATTCAGCAGGTCGGTTCGTTCGCATATCTGAGCAGAAGCAGGGCATAACATAGGAACAGGTACAGGCTATATCTCTCAGAAATGCTTTAGTGTTCGGTTAAGGAGCTTAGATGTATTAGAAGAGATATACAAGATCACTTGCAAACCCTTTCAGCACACGGTCCAACAGGTTCTTTCCAAAGACCATCAAATAGTGCTTCGACTGGGCATAGTACATGCATGACAGATTCCCTGTCATAGGTACAGCTATCAACAAGGTCGTCAGATACTTCGCTGCCGATATAACAGTAACAAGCAAATAGTCTCCTTCCTAGACTGACACAGACTCGCTCAAGCACACATAGGAGCTGCTCAAGGACAGTTACAATCTGCTGTAGCTTCTGATACGCATTGGCTAGGAGCTTGCCACAATGGGCAATGTGTTCGTATATGCGATGCCTGTGATCAACCGGACACTGTGCTGTCCTGAATGTCGTAAGTTCGTGGTAGCCATGGATAAAGTGGTACCGAAAGTAGATTTTCAGTGGGACGGATAGTGCAAAGGCGTGTGTCCTGAGTGCGGCAAAAAGGTCACTTTTCTGATGGTTGACAAAATCACCAGTGACTAGCTCGGGCGCAAGATCAGGTTTATGATCTACTCCCCGCGAGATGTTCAGCTCAAGTTCAACTAGCTTACAGGTTAGTACACATATCTGTACAAGATGCCTTCGCACATCAAGAATGCGATCGTGTAGGGCGATCCTGTATATCTCAGAACAACACCCAAAGTGTTCCTCAAAGGAGCTTTCTCCTAGAAGTTCATATAGTTCCCTGTCGATAAGTTTCTGCATCTCAGAACAGACACGCTGGCTTCAATGGACAGGTTCTACAAGGGCTGGGGTACTCCTCTGTTCCTCAGCAGCTTCAACAACATTCTCAGACTGGCATATCTTGATAAGTTCAATTAGGCGGTTGCAACCGACTTCATTGCTCCGATAAGAATGATCAGTCCTCCGACACAGCAGCTTCTTGCCGGTCAGGACAACCTCAGGCAGCCTATCAGCGGCCACGCTGTCAAGAACTTCATTATGGAAGCCATTAAAGGGATCAGAGAGAACCCCTCTCAGTGGGTTGTATCTCCGTTCCCGCTCAACTATCAGATGCTTGGCGGATAGGCGAAGCAGCTTGCACCTGTGTAGCTGATGAAGTGGTACTAGGACAGAATTCTGTAGGATATGGCAATTCCTCTGTAGATCAGACAGACTACATTCCAGGCAGTAGCGCCATCTATGGGTCTCAGAATGTTTTAGCGGCAGTGGATACACTTTACTTCGCATCTTGATTACGGGCTCAGATGGCTTGTAGACAGAATCTGTTAGGTGCATATGCTCGATCAGGTATCGGTACGCCTTGACAAGACATCGTTCGTCTAGGACGACATGCACAAGCAGACCATCCTTAACATGATGGGCAGCGGACTTATCTCTACAGACACTGTTCTGAGTACTATAGGACTCGACTTCAAGGACTAGGTCAACAAGAAACTTGAAGAACAGAACTACGAAGCAGAAGAAGCCGCAAAGAGCCAGGCGAATCAGCAGCAGATGTAGATGACTGCTTCTGTATTGCCTCCTCCCGGATCATAGGGCATTGGAGCTGCACAGCTGAACATGTAGATGGTACAGCAGGCCAACATGCCGCAGCAGGGAGCATAGCAAGGCGCACCTATGCCAGCAGCTCCTGCAGGAGCAGGCATGCCGCCGATGCCTTCAGGTTTGCAGAACAGTCAGTCTGCAGGTGTGTAGGCGTTGTTTGAGCAGGCACAGCAGATAGCTCAGCAGATATTCGACACAGGAGTTACGCAGGGTCCTGGTGCACGCAGAGCTGCTCTTGTGCAGCTTAAGCAGCAGAATCCTTAGCTCCATGCACAGGTTAAGCAGATACTGTTGAACATTGATCAGCAGACCGCCTCGCAGGCAGTAGCACAATCCAAGATGCCGCAATGAAGACGAAGATAAGACAGTACCTCGATAAAAGAGCTGCTTTTGACAGGGCGCTCGCCAAGTCTGCAGGCTGGTGGCAGGATCTGAAGAACTTTGGACAGGCCATCGGGCAGAACATGGCCGATGCCAACCAGTACTATAAGAATAACAGAGCTATAGACAGGCTGCAGCAGGGCAAAGGCAATTATGGTGCTTCCGACAGAAAAGCTCTTCTCGATGTCATGCGTCGCAGACAGCAGTTTATCAGAGACCGATCCGGCATGTCCTGGAAAAGTCTCAACACAGGCCAGGCACTGAACACTGCAGGTACTACAGCGGCTGCGACTGCTGCTACTCTCGCAGGAGGAGAAGTTCTCGGGGCTGCTGCTACAGGTATCGCAACAGGTGCAAAAGCTGTCAGAGCTGCGCAGACAGCAGCTAAGGCAGCCAAAGATGCGCAGACAGCTGTCAATGCCGTCAAGCCTGCAGGAACAGTCTCCCGTATGCTACGCACAGGTACAGGGACTTTTATCAAAGACTACCTGACAGGTTAGGCAATTGAAGCAGCTCCTTAGGTGTATGCTCAGACAGTAGCAAAGATGCATCCGTAGTGGACTCCGTAGCAGCGATAGCAGTATCTCGGTAAAGCGAGACAGTGGGGGAGCACTCTGAACTCTGCGTACTGGACTGGAAGCAGTCTCAGAGCTCCCGGTAAATTTGGGAAGATACTTGGATTAGGTATGGGTGCTATGGGTCTGACCAATGCGTACGCTCAGAATCAGAATCCGATAGAGTACTACACTTTACAGGAAATACAACAGGATCCTTCCAGACTGGACAGAATGCCACAGCTGACAGGACAGCAGCGCACTGTCATGCAAAGCTATCAGCAGTAGCTGAACAACCCGATGCAACGATTCGTTCGTCCATTCAGAACTCCTGGACAGTTCTTGTTCATACCTGGTGTAGGCTCAGTTGAAGATGTTGTTCCGTAGGGCAACAATACTGTCGACTACGCACTTGGAAGAACACCGGATACTTATAATTTACAGCGTACACAGCAGGACCGTGCTGCAGCATACAGAACTCTGGAGCAGGATCCGAATAACCCTACAGCTGAGCGTGTACTGGAGAATACGCCATAGTATGTGCGCCAGACAATCCGGAATAATGGCGACACGACCAAAAATACAGTGCATGCCACAGCGTAGTAGGCATACAGAGCATATTACATGAAGCCTTAGGCGCAGCAGGATCCCGCATAGTTGCAGAGGCTTAGAATAGCCGCTCTGTAGTAGCAGCGCAACGCAGCAAGGTATGCAGCGCAAAATACAGGCTTGGTACAGGCAGGATTCGGCAAAATGATTCCTGCCTCTGTGGTGCAGCAGGGTGTTGTCGACGATACAAGGCAGAAGATGCAGCTATACAAGCAGCTGTCGCAATAGAAAGATCCTGTTAAGCGTCAGCAGCTACTGGAGCAGCTGCGATACGGCAACCAGCAGGGAGCCATAGGCGCATAGGCGCTGAAAGCCAAGTGGTCTCCGTAGATGCGCAATCAGGTTGTACAGCAGGTTGTTGGAGATAACACAGATCTGACTCAGCTGCATCAGATGATGCAAGGTCAGAATGAGTACAATAAATGGCTTGCGCAAAATAATCTGCAGCAGGATTCCGACCAGTATACCGCTTAGATAGCTGCAGGTATGAAAGACAGATATGTGCAGAACATCAAGAATCAGATAGCCTCTACCAATGATCCCATAGGATACGCATAGAAGCTACTCATGTTGCAGCAGCACGCAGGTGAAGATGTGTCGAAGCTCGGCAAGTAGCTGTACGACCAGATATATCCCAGAGTGAAGTAGCAGATATGGAAAGATCCTATCAATAACCTGCCGCAGGCTATTAAGCTGTGGGGAATGTCCAAGGGTTACTCCAAGTAGTTCCAGGACTTGTTCGGATCCAAGTCGGGTCTGTGGGGAACTGTCGGCCTTGGTGCAGGTCTTCTCGTAGGGCTTCCTTTACTTTACAGCCTATTTAGCGGACGCGCATAGACACCGCAGGTTAACTATAAGGATGCCAGGTTCCAGCAGATGCTTGACTAGGCTGTGCAGATGAATATGCGCAGACAACAGGAAGGACATTACGCGTGAACTAGCTGCCGAAATCAAATCCAATATCCAAGCTTGTATAGAGCTACCAGAGTAAGGTGAAGAGTCCCTTAGGGCAGTCTTTACTGCTCGCAGGTATTGGATTGCCTGCTGCTTATATGCTTAAGCGCCCTGTTAACAAGCTGTTGAAACATTTGGGAAGAGATCCCAGAATTAACGCGGCTCTTGGAACCCGTCCTGCGTAGATGGAATAGGGCCTGGACTAGATGTAGAACTCATGGGTCGGCAAGCATGGTCTGCCTCTAATGCTTGGTCTGACTCCGGCTGCTGTTGCTCTGGCTATGAATGTCACTCCAGGGCAGCCTTATTACGGACTCACTTCATGGGCTGTAAAGAAGAAAGCCGCACTCAAGAAGATTGCTTCTTTATGGTAGGCTGACGGATATCAACCGCAGATAGACTTCTCGCAGACACTGAATCCTAATACAGTTGTCAGCATGATACAGCATAATCCATACCTAAAGGATTCACCGTATTAGCGCAATCTTGGTACATCTATTATCACAGCAGCTAAAGCATACGGTAACTAGACGACGCTTGGCAGCATTTATGACAGCGCTGTAAACAAGTTCGATACCAAGCTCAGATTTGAGGGTGTTACAGATAAAGCTGTCAAGAGTCTTGTTCAGGGTTCTCTGGCAGGTATGTTTACAGATGTGGTCGGTTCCGTGATGGGGCTGCCTTAGCCTGTAAGAGGTCAGGTTGCCAATACTGCCGGATTTGCACAGGCTCTGTACTCGATACTGAATTAATGTATACGTAATAAAGGGATACAATGAAATACTCTGATGTTTATAGACAGATGAACAAGGAAGCAGGACTTGGGTAGGCTCTGGCAAACGGAGCGTATCTGATCGCGGCTGTGACTATGCTGACTCCTGCTGTTGGCGGCGCCGCTGCCGGATATGCCGCAGGCAAACTTACGACACCTGGCGTTCAGGACGTATAGAACCTGTAGAAGTAGCACAGGCTTGCCAGACTCAAAAGAGACAATGAAACACAACGTCTTCTCTAGCAGCGTGAAGACACCAATGCAGCCTACAGTAAGAAAGTCAAGCAGATGAGGTTTGCCTGATGCATAGTATCGGACCATAGGAAGCGCTTCTGTTACAGCTGGACCAGGCATAGGAACCGGCGCTGACAGTCGACACTTCGCAATCCATGTGGGACTACAGGAACAAGAATACATATAACGGTATTCCTGTAGATAAGGCTGCACAGGATCTGAAAGTCAGCAATGCGTAGTAGCTGTAGAGAGCGCTTCAGCTTAAGCAGGGCGTTGTCGTTTGGACAGGCTATCTGTCACCTTAGTACGACGACAGGAAATCTGTCTAGCAGTACAGAGATATCAGGCAGAAGTAGGCTTAGGGTCTCATTCGTGTTTACAGTTAGGACAGACAGTTCTGCCCTCATATTAATAAATTTCTTGTGCTTGTTACATACGCCTCTCTTAGCTATTAGCTGAATCCGAGACTTGAATACCTCAAATAGGAACAGAACAATGAGTGATCCGATTTTGCCGAATACCATAACGACTGCGCCGTCTGTCAAATCCATAGCCAATACCATAAATCCGCTTTCATTCCTGTTTTCAGGCAGAGATTACGTGCCGTCATGGTTCATAAACATGTTCCGTGGAGCTAAGGGAAGCGAGTGGGAAACAACAGGTGCGCCTGCCAAGTCCGCACATATTGCCGCAAAGGTGCTTGCCGGAGCCGGTGCACTTGGGCTTGGAGCATGGGGAGCAAGACATCTTATGCACTCCATGAAGCTGGATGCCATAGATAACGCCAATTCAGCTGCTACTGCAGGTGGAAAGCTGTAGAAGTTGTACAAAAGACCTACAGGTGCCATGGCTGGGTACACGCAGGCGGAACAGCGCAAAGCGAAGCAGCTGTAGGAATCTGACAGCAGCAATATTGAAAAGAAAGCCTTTGTAGGTAATGCTGTAAAGTATACCGATCCGTATTCGTTTGCTCTTGGTGTTGTACCTCCTGCTGCATCCTTGCTCGCTCTTGTGGCGTCCTTTAAGAATGCTGATAAATATTACGATACCAAACTGTCCAAGAAACTTGATCGGGACATTGCCAATGAATAGGCGTAGCGTGCCAGAATCTCCAAGCGCAGAATCCTCAAGGGACGCGGAGTTCAGGACCTGATTGAGCAGGAAGCCCCTGTGACTAAGACAGCTTCCGAAAAGCAGGGTGTGTCAGGGCCTGTGGTAAGCGCACTTGGCGGAGCTGTTGCTCTGCTTGCTGCCGCTTCATTTGTAGGCGGGTTCAAGTATGCTCGGAGAAATGATCCGCAGACAGTCAAGTTCAAGGCTTACAAAAAGGGCATATAGGCATATAATAAAGCAAGAATAGCCTAGGAGAACGTCGAGACAAAGCCGCTCGATCCCAGGCTTATAGAGCTTTTCAATGCCAACATCAACAATAAGAAGCGCCCGCAGGAAATGACTCCTGTTAACAGCACTTCCTACAGAGATGTGTTGATGTAATAAGGAGCCGATATGCCGTAGCTGCAGGGAACAGTCAATAATATCCAGCGACAGAAGATGCAGTTCATCTCCGATGTGCTGGATCCTACACCAACTGTCATGTACAGAGCCGATGACTACAAGACTCAGCGCAAGTTGATCTTTGAGCGTGTTAAGAATGCTGTTCAGAAGAGATTCCCTCTGTACAATGATAAATATGTACTGTAGGTGTAGAACCTCGACTACGCAGATCCATAGGAATTCTCTTATGCTGACCAGAAGAAAGCTGTTCTGTAGGGGACGTCTGTAGGCAGAAGACTTCGTGGCAGCTATGTGCTCAGAGATGCTGCAACTAATCAGGTGGTCTCAAGAACGAAGCCGCAGACACTCCTGAAAGTTCCATACATGACAGATCGCGGCACATTCATCAACTCAGGCCATGAGTACACATTCAATAACATCATGCGTCTGTAGCCTGGTGTGTATACACGCAAGAACAACGATGACGATATTTCAGCACAGTTCAATGTGAAGAAAGGCACTGGAGCTGGATTCAGCATGACATTTGTTCCCAGCAAAGGTGTCTTCCAGATCAGCAGAGGCACTGCAAACGCCCCTGCATATACTGTGCTGAAAGATTTAGGTGTTACAGATTAGCAGATGAAACAGGCGTGGGGCGACTAGCTGTACAATACCAATAAGTAGTACGGTACCGGGTAGAAGGCACGCATAGCTTCCAACAGAATCTACAATTACAACTCATGAGCGTTGCGTCCGATATAGCTAAAGGCATAGTAACCAGATTCCCATAGCACTGGGACTGGAAACGTGCTCTTACATATGCCGGTGTGACAGGAGGCGGAGCTGCAGGTTTGTCTTTGCTGATAAGCAAGCTGCGCAAACACGATAAAAGAAAACGCACACTCAATGCTATTGTATCAGGTTTGTCAGGAGCTCTCGGCGGTACTGCGCTTTATACAGGTCTTCAGAACTTCATATAGCTAACAGGAGGGCTTCCTCTTGGAGGTTAGAACCAGCTGCCTGCAGTCGATACCGACGACAAGGCACCAGGTAAACACTATATAGTGTATATAGGTGGAATGAACACTGCTCCCAGGTATGCCAAGAAGCTGATACCGGGTGCAAATATGGCTGTGCTTGACTGGGGATAGCAGGACAAAGCTGTTAACTTTATAAACAGTCTCAGAGCTAAAGATAAGGTAACACTTATAGGTCACTCTGCAGGAGGAGGTACAGCAATAGCTGTAGCCGACAAAGTCAATAGACCTGTAGACAAACTGATAACACTCGATCCTGTAGTGTTAAATCCTGTAAAGCGTCTGTTGTAGATGTTCAGAGTAAGAAAGCCTAAATCAGCTGTTACAGCATAGAACTACATACCTTAGGACTACAAACTTAAGGACAGCAGTAACGGATTCCTGTCAAAAAATAATCCTATATTGCTTAGACAGGTTCCAGGAATGAATAACACAGTTATTCCGAATTAGGCACATGGGTTGTGGTCTACCGGCTACAGAGCTACGCCTTAGTCAGCATAGACCTTATTGAATGTAAAAAAGAAGGTAGTATCGATATGAAAAAGTACGCACAAATATGTAAGGACGCCGGTGTTGCTTCGTAGGTTGCAGGTAATGCCATACAAGCCGCCCTGCCGCATGCAATTGTCAACTCCAATGTACATTAGGACATTAAACTGGGCGCTCTCGGAGCTTTCGGTGCAGCACAGCTTGTAGCAGCGGCAGCAGCTCTGGCGACGCCTACGAGATCAAACAAGCAACAGCTTAAAGCCGGTATCTCTCCATGGCATACTCTTGGTAATCTGCTAGTACCTGGAATGGCTTCTTACAATTTGTACAAGAGGTACGGTAATGCTATGGCTCAGGAATCAGCAGCCGCAAAAGAACGCGACATCCAAGGTGCGCTCAAGGCGACCAAAGACAAAGACGCAAATGTGAGGTAGGCAGCAAAAGCCTATCTTAACATGCGCAAATCAAAGGCATAAGCAGAGGACACAATGACGTACAAGCAAGCGTATGATAAAATGGCTTAGCTCAAGTCTTTGTAGGAGCAGAACAACTAGAACACTCCTATGACCTACATGCAGGCGCACAGAAGAATGCAGCGCAGCATCAATGACATGCTAAAGCCTCCCGAACCCGACATTGCACAGGCAAAGCCGAACAACAAGCTTACAGTAGATGCACCTGAAGGATCACCTTCCTAGACACTGGGCAATGTAAAGTAAGCTTACATACAGCACATTCAATGGGCCGCTTCCCTTCGAAACTGGCAAGGGAGGTGGCCCATTTGTATTATATGCACAAACAGACACGAGGTCTGCAAAAACAAACGAACTGAAAGGTATTGAAAATGCAAATCAAATCCTTGGATGGAGTCATGCACGAAGTCTCGCCTGCTTAGGTATAGCGGGTGTACAAAATGCTTCCGGCGCATGCCTCAAAGCAAATGAAGGTCTAGTAGGATGTGGAGCTCGAGTAGGTGCTCGAAACGTTCGACTGGAAGTCGCAAAAGTACATGTAGAAGGCGGGACATAACATCAAGCGTATCGTGTAGCTGTAGGCATTGCCAACTACCGAGGATGATGTGAAAAGCGCGTTAGCGCATGTTCTGTGTCACGGATGCCCTGAACGGATAGCAGATGCTCTGTATGAGTCCATCTAGTTCTAGGTATCAAGATTTATGAAACATCTCGTCGACGAATACATGGAGTAAAACGAATATGGATATAATGGGATTGCTGGTGCCTATTCTTTCAGGATCACCTGAGATAAAAGGCAAGTTGGAATCGGTGTTCGGACAGCCTGTCGATCACATAAGCAAATGTATTAGCCAGTTCATGGACGGCATAAAGAATGGTCCGGGTTTAGTGGATAAGTAGCTGCAGAAACAGCAGAGATTTATGCACATTTACCAGAGCGGATTACGCATGGGCTTCCAGGATTACTAGGCGTAGATAGCCGCAGCCGATTGCGCTGGTTATCCCGTTATAGACGTTGCAAACTCCTTCGCTTAGCGGCGAGGATGGAACTGCACAATATAGGAAATATAGCATCTCCATGACAAAATCATGCCCAGATTCATGTAGATGGGCAGGAAAACCGGACTATTTCAAGCTGAAAAGAAAACCTAGACAGCTCCAAAAGGGATCCCGAGCGTGCAGGTTACAGGAAGTGCGAAATAGCCTCCGTGGAGAACGGCGGAACAGCCAAAAGGTGCACCTGTTCCACCTGTAAAATAACAGCACCTGAAAATGAGGTAAGAAATGAGTTACAATGATACGAATTGCGGTCACACCGGATGGGGTGTGGGTCTGTCTGCCATAATCGGTGGCGCTCTTGGATACTGGGCAGGTCGTTCCAGCGGTCCCGGAGGGTTTGGAGGGTGTGGAGGTTACGGCTTCCCGGCAGGGTATGCTGTAGCCGCTTAGAACGGTCACTGTTCGACATGCTTCGAGCAGGGTGTTGAGTCCGGTCAGACTCTCGCAGGTCTGAACTACATCGGCCAGCAGGTTGCTTCCAACAGCAGAGACATCGCCAACTCGATGACAGCTCTCAGCAACCAGCTCAACAATCAGACAGCTGCTATCCAGGCGCGTTTCGATGCGCTCAACCAGCAGAAGATTGCGGATCAGGCTGCTTAGATCGCGGCTCTGCGCACGCAGAACGTTGTCGGTCTCAATGCTGCTGCTACCAACATGCAGCTCACGAGTCTGAACGATAAGGTCAGCTCTATCATAGCTGGCTGCGCAGTCAGGTCTGTCAATGCATGTCCGACGAACGACTGCTGCGGATGCTCTAATCAGTGATAACCGATGAGGGAGGTTTCCGCCTCCCTCGCAACTAAGATGGAGGTTCACAATGGCATGCTGCGCATTGGTAAAGAACTGCGGACGCTGGCAAGTGTACGCCACTACAAAGGCTACAGGAGCCCAATATTACAGGATCTATGCGTGCCTCTGCAATCTGCAGAGATGCCCGCAAATAACCTGCGATATAGTGTCAGCCGGAGCCTCCGACTCCAGTGAAGCCACGTTGGTTACAAACTGCGGAGCGATTATCCCGCTGGTCAAGAGCTCTACACTGGCCCCGGTAACTGTGGGCTAGCTTCCGGCCGGAACCAGTATGGACGTTGTCGTGAAGACAGTCAACCAGATCCCGCAAGGTGTGGTTATTGGAGTCTGAGGTAATCTCAGGCCCGCAAAGCCCTCTTACTGTAACAGGTAAGGGGGCTTTTTTGTGCACTGCTCTTACGCGCTAAGCTTTTTGATATACTTCAGCTACAGAAAGGAAACCTTCATGGCTCCATTTAATACCTCCGGCAAAGCTCCTAAGAACGCGCAAGACTGGGTCAGGTAGCTTCGCTTTTCCAATGATGTAAACATGAGCACTGTCGGCGTGGATACAGACAGAGTCACTCCTTAGCTCATGCTCGCTTCCAGTAAAAAGCTCCTCGGAATCTCCAGAGGCTAGCAGGAAGGAGATGCGAAGGATTCGCTCAGGTATCAGAAAGTATTCGGACCTGTAGAATACTTTGCATAGAGAATACAGAAGGACGGAGGCAGCGTAGCCAGGTCCATGCTGTGGAAAGCTACCAACAGAGGCAACGTCGACTTCATCAACTCAGGCAGCCTGTAGCCGCACGTCAGTGCAGTGTTCCATCAGAGCAACCTCTCGCAGTTCGTCGACAACAGTACACCTCTCGACGGCATCGACAATTCCATGAAGGTCACACGTGTCGGTGAGGGCGGTATATCCAGCGACTAGGTTGCGCCTATTGAGATGCGTCTCGTGCAGCCTTCTTACTATGGCTACATCGGTTCGAGCCGGACAAGTTAGAAGTGTTTCCGAGCAGATACGCTCATTTTGACCAAGAAGGGCTGGAAACCTGTCTCATAGATGTCCATGGACGACGAGTTTGCTACACTCATAGACGGCAGACCCGCATGGAACAAGCCGATAGCACTCAACAGCTACGACCATGACGGACCTATGTACTGTTACAACGGTCGCTATATCAAGTTCTCCGTCACTCCGAATCACAGGATGTATGTAGCACAGGATAAAGACTACAGCATACAGTACATCGATCAGGTCTTCGGTAATACAGTGAAGGTTCTGTGTGCTGTCGACAAAGCGTCCAAAGTCGACTAGAAGCAGAAGTGGTTCTACTTGCCGCAGGTATAGTCCACAACATCCAACTGCAAGAACATATAGAAAGTGGACATCGTCGACTTCGCATAGTTCATGGGCTGGTATCTCAGCTAGGGCAGCCACGACTTACGCACAACCAAGCGAGGACAGAATTACAGAGTCCGCATTACACAGTCTCCTACAAAGAATCCTGAGCACTACGCACAGGTGCTGCAGCTTATGGACAGGCTTCCGTTCATCTACAGCATAGACAGCAGAGACGGGTCAGCCAACATCACAATCCTGCGGAAGCAGCTGTACATGTATGTCAAGCAGTTCGGACACAGCGAAGACAAGTTCATCCCTGAGTGGATCTTCCATGCTCCAACTGCAGCAAGATGGGCATTCGTCGATGCAATCCTTAAGGGTGACGGCAAAGGCGCCAGAGATCTGTGCACCATTTCAAGCAGACTCGCAAATGACTTTGCAAGGCTCATGTTCGAACTCGGACAGTCCGTCAATATCATAAAAGAGCTGCAGAAATACGAGCACACAAAACGACAGGTCAACCCCTAGGAAGATTTCCTGTACACAGTTACCTGGCACAGAACATTCCAGTCCACACTGCAAGGGCTTGGATAGAGATCAGGCTACTATGTATAGGAATACAAAGGTAAGGTTTACTGTCCCACTGTTCCCGGAGGTCTCGTATACGTAAAGCTTCCGGGAGCTGCAAAAGGTTTCTGGTGCGGCAACAGTCCCGGCATTACAGGTTACATGACAAAGAACGTCATGAAGGGCACAGACGGCAAGCTGTACCAGAACATGCTCAACGTTCGTACAGGCAAGATAGAGCCTGTCGACTCGCAGAAAGCTGCAGCCTCGGTAGTCACAACCAACTAGTACATGAACACGGACGACGAATACGTGTACGCAATGGGCGGTCCCAGAGGCGTGCGCATTGTCAAGAAGTCCGATATCGACTACATACTGCCGCACTCTGATGATGCATACTCAATGGCAGCCAACTACGTGCCCATGTATTCAGGCATCAAGTCGATGCGTCTGCTGATGGGCTGTTTGCATCCGGATACACCTGTGCTTGTTGTAGACAAAGACGGATACACGGACATCATCCCTGCGAAGAGGGTCGGACATGTCGGCACCATATATCTTGCAGGATGTGACAGCAACGGCAGCGAAGCTCTGTACAAGGTGCGCAATGTTGTCCCCAGAGTTCCTGAGAAAAAGAGCAAGTTCCGCAAGATCATCCTCCAGTCCGGCAGAACACTCATCACATCACCGTGCCACAAGTGGTACATATACAAAGACGACAAGTTCAACCTTGTTCCTGCTTCGTAGCTCAAACAGGGAATGCTTGTTCCAAGAACAGTGTTCCAGACTGTACCTGTAAGGAGTGCAACTGTAGCAGGCAAGCCTGTCACAAGAGAGATAGCAGTCCTTATGGGAAGACTTTGCGCCTCTTTGTAGGTAGTGGGAACAACTGTCAGGTTCTCTTTCGTTCGCGACAGGAACCCTGAAACAGATCAGAGACAGGACATCACAGATGCTCTTGCGCAGCTCGGTGTTGTGAACTACACAATATACACACATAAGTAGCAGACCTGGTGCAACATCAAGGACTGCGTCTTCAGGGACTGGATTGCGTAGAACATCGGTCGCGATTAGCAGCACAAACGCATACCGAAAAGCATGCTCTCGCTCGACAGAGGCTATACGAGCATCTTCCTCGATTCCTTCTTCAAGACTCTGGATACAGTCGCATAGGACATCACAGGTGACAACTGGCTGCTGAGACTTCCCAATCCCACTGTGCGCGACGGTGTTGCGTTCATGCTTACGAAGATAGATACGGACACCAATTTCAGAGACGCCGTCCTTCCGGACCACAAGATACACAGAGCCCTGCATCTGCTTCCCATACAGAGAGGCAAGCACGATGTCATCCTGTAGCCCATTGTCAGCATAGAGGAAATGCCGACACCTGGAATGATGATCGACATCGACTGCGACGACAACGTGTACGCAGTTGCGAACGGCATCATTACACATAACAGCAAGTACGGAACACAGGCTGTCCCTCTCCAGTAGCGCTAGGCTCCGCTTGTTCGTGCACTCGACTAGCAGTCCGGCTAGGACATGCCTACGAGACTCGGAAGACTCCTCGGTACACAGTGGGCAGAGAAGCCAGGAATGGTCAAGGCTGTTCGCAAGGACAGAATCGACATGCTGTACGACGACGGCACGAAAGGATCAGTGTACCTGTACGACAACTTCCCTGCCAATGCGAAGGGCTGGCTGACCAACTACGTGAAGGTGAAAGCAGGTGACAAGGTTGCTAAGGGGCAGCTGCTGGCGTCTTCCAACTATACTGACGACAACGGTGTTGCTGCTACAGGCAGGAACCTGCGTGTAGGCTACATGAGCTATCACGGTGCGACGTACTAGGATGCCTGTGCGCTGTCGTAGTCGGCTGCGAAGAAGATGGGCTACACGATCATGTACAAGACAGGCATGGACAAGGACAAGTCCATCCGTACGTCCAAGCATCTGTACACCACCTGGAAGCCGGGACAGTATACAAAGTAGCAGCTGTAGAAACTGGACGATTTTGGCGTGGTCAAGCCGGGCACTGTTTTGCAGCCGGGTGATCCGATGATTCTGGGCATCCGTACGACAGAACCTTCGCCAGGCACACTCGGTAAGCGGATCCTCACCGATGTTACCTAGACATGGTAGCACAGCACACCCGGTACAGTCACGGACGTGACGAATACCAAGAGCGGCATCAAGGTGTATGCTACCATCAGCAAGCCGCTGTAGGTGGGTGACAAGATGTGCTACGATGAGTAGACGTAGGTACTGACTGCTGACGGCTGGAAGCGATTTGTTCAGCTCACATTGCAGGACAAAGTGTACACGCTCGATCCCGATTCCGATACCATATAGCTGCAGCAGCCTGTGATGGTGCACAGATACAGACATAAGGATCCGATGTACAAGCTCTGCACAAGAGACATCGATCTCATGGTCACTCCCAACCACAGTAACCTTGTCAGGATACATGCCGCACAGGGACCTGCCAAGTATCGGCTGGTGCAGGCAAGTGATCATTATGGTGAGCTGCTGTAGATGCGTACAGGTGCGGAAGGTACGCTGCGGGATGTGCCTGTGAACTATGCTGCGGACGACGTGTAGCAGTGGGTCGCCTACGATGGTTACGTGTACTGTGCCACTGTGCAGAGGTACCATACACTGTATGTGCGCAGGAACGGCAAAGCAGTATGGTCAGGCAACTCCGGCTTCTAGGGCTCCAAAGGCACGGTCGCACAGGTCATCCCTGACGACAAGATGCCGAGGGACTCTCAGGGCAGGCCGCTGTAGCTGCTGTTCGACCCGCTTGGCATCATCAGTCGCTGCTACGACAAGTAGACATAGTTCCTTACGAATCGTGGCTGGATGCGTGGCGCTGATGTACAAGACGACGACACCATCTATTGCTACGACACATAGCTTGGCGCAGGCATGTAGCTGCACCAGCAATAGCAGTTCCACAGCGCACAGTACACAGGCGAGATGGTCGGCGCACGCTCGCAGGATGTGGATTTTCTGGTTACACCCAACCACACAATATATGCGTACTTCGACAACCAGTGGCAGCAGACCACAGCAAGCAAGCTCAAGGGCACCGACTGCTATGTGCCTACAACAGATGACCAGTATCCGCTTGTAGCCGGACACCATGCACTGCACATAAAGAGCACAGACTGGTACACATAGCAGGGAACCTTCGATGTGTACTGTCCTACAGTGCCTACTGGTTATGTGCTCACCCGCAGAAACGGCAAGTGCGTCTGCCTCGGCAACACCAACCCCTCGCAGCTCATGCAGGCAGGACTCGGCAAAGTGGCAGCCAAGACAGGCAAGCCCATAGTGATGCCGCAGTTCATGCCCAAGGGACAATCAAGGCTCAAGTATGTCAAGGACCTCATGAAGCAGAACAATGTTCCATGGTCCTAGGACGTGTACGATCCGTAGTCAGGCCGCACAATCAAGAACGTCTTTACAGGCGTCGCCTACTACATGCCTCTCAAGCACCTTGCATAGTCCAAGATGAGCGCACGAGGCACTGAAGGGTACACGGCCGACCAAGTGCCGAAGTCCGGTGGTTAGCACGGCTGCTTCCCTGCTATGCAGAACATTCTCACTATACATGGTTAGAAAAGTATCGCTACCATATGCTAGAAACACATACCGTAGTACGTTATGTCCTGGGATAAGTAGCGTAAGGAATGGGTATGGAGACAGGTAACTGACTGGTTCACCTACAGAGCCAAAACGTAGGATATCCTGAACATATTCACATAGAATGCCCTCAGCTGTTATGGCGGCAAAAGCCAGACAAGACACACAACGTCATCCTATCCGACAAAGAACCATAAGATGTACATGGCTGACGGAACTGTGAAGCTTGCCGGTTAGCTCAAGGTCGGATAGTACCTGGCCGGTGTAGGTGCTGTGTACACATAGGACCAGAAGCAGGCGCTGCTTGGCACACTTATGGGCGACTCCTGCAGAAACAGCTAGGGCGGCATTCAGTGCATCCATTCCAAGAAGCAGTTCAAGTATCTGAATTACAAACGGGATATTTTTGCCGCTGTTGGTGCTTCCAGATCTTCAACCCCATATACAGTCAGATCAACCTTCAGCGGTACGTAGCCTGAAATGAAAGCGCATCAGGCTGTATGGCTGCGCATACCAAAGAGCTACTGGGTATAGCAGGCACTTGAAATGACTACTGACAGTGCAGGAACAAGGCACCTGACAATTCCTGTCCTTTAGGCTATGGGGTAGTTTGGGTTCTGTCTGTGGTTCCTCGATGATGGTTCAGTAGCGTCACGTGCAAAGACCTAGGATCAGTTCAGACCATAGGCTTGTATAGCCACACTTGGGTTTACTGTCTAGTAGGTTCAATAGGCAGCTAAATGGTTATAGAAGAACTTGCTGCATATGTAGAACCAGACATATATATCTCTATATACAGGACTGCACGGACAGATACAGCCACAACTCAGATTCCACAGACAAGCAAGCATATAGATATGCAGGATTATAGCAAAGCATATTCCATGGGATGTTATCCCGTAGTCAAAAGTGCTTTTAAGGCAGTACTGTAAATAGGTACAGTAGAAAACACCTTGTGTACCTCATAACTTCAACAGCCCTCTTGGTACTGTTCCGCTTAAGATCAAGTAGATAAAACCATACAAGCACGATAAGCCTAATATTACATAGGTAAACGTGTATGATTTCACTGTCGACAAGACACATAATTATTGTTTATCCGGAGGCGTAAGTGTCTCAAATTCAAAGCGTTT
>ULWN01014916.1_pt1 | contig 59274 bp, 45 predicted proteins | sample 1960371 | NCBI WGS metagenome assembly ULWN01 (sample SAMEA4835813, study PRJEB28245) | human gut metagenome | biome: gut microbiome; material: fecal sample | place: Denmark | collected 2008 | reverse complement strand
TATCTTTAATAAAAAAGTAAAAACTATATATTAACATCATTAATAATGTTAGCGAAGTCATATTAGCATAAGTAAAATATCCTTTACTAGCACTTTCTATATAATAAATATTTTTATTCCATTCAAATATATTATATTTAATAAGAATATCTGAATAACTTGATAAAGATATCTTAAACATATTTGTTATTATTATCTGAAGGCTTATAAAAAGTGACCAAGATATAAATATAATCTTAAAATCTTTTTTAGATAATTTTTGATAATATAATGAATATATAAAAGTTATAGGCATTATTAATTTTAATATTGTAAATAGTTCACTTATAAAACTATAATTAAAATTATTTGGAAATAGCGATATAAAACTTTTATTATGATAATAACTTACTATTAAATAAGATGCACTAAGTAAATAAAAAATAATAATATATTTAAGGCTTTTTCTACTATCTTTATATAAAAATATTGTTGAAATAAAAATAACAAGTATTATAAATATTCTTATTAAAGTTGTAATTCTACTATGAAAAAAAGTCATATCAAAAATAGGACTAGTAATTAAAAAAATCATAGTCAATAGTTTTAATAAATATTTAAGTTTGTCATTAACATCTTTTTTCATAACCAAATTAATTTTATCAAAGTTATTTGGAAAAATCTATATTTTTTAATTCCATATTACCATTTACACACGAAAAAAGAAGCAAAAGCTCCTTGTATATAAATTATCTTGTTAATATATTATAAAAACATACTCATATATAAAGGCAAAGAAATAATACCACTATCGCTTACGCCAACATTTTTACTTGATAGTTTTATTGCACTTGTAACATTGTAGTTATTCATAAGCGAGTATAGTGATTTAGATTTAGTATTGTCTGCTGATTTTACCTCTACTGGGGTTATAACATTATTATATCTAATAATAAAATCTATTTCTAATGTTGAATTTTTTTCAAAATAATAAAGTTTTTTTCCTGATTTATTAAATATATCCGCAATTATATTTTCATAAATAGCACCTTTATAAATACCTAAATTTCCATTCATTATTTCAGTTTGACTTCCATCTTCAAGCATAGCCATTAAAAGTCCTGTATCGGCCATATAAACTTTAAATGAATCTCTATCTTTATTACCCTCAAGTGGTAATTCTAAATTATTTAAATTATAACAAAAATTAGTTATACCAGCATCATTTAACCATTCTAGAGCTCCAAAATATCTTTCTTTATTTGCATTTTTATCTGAAAGACTATACTTAAATTTCTTATTTTCCTTAGCAAGTTGTGCAGGTATTGAATCAAAACACGCTCTAATTTTAGGTTTATCATTGTCAGTAGCATATTTAACAATATCAGATTTATAATCCTCAATTATTCTTTTTTGAACATTTTTAGCACTATTAAAATTATTTGTTAATAGAAATTCGTTAATTACATCTGGCATTCCACCAAGGATAATAAATTCTTTGAATAAATTCATCATTTTATCATGCACAGCTTCAGGAACTGATAACTTTTTATCATAAAAACTTTTAATATATTCAATTTGGTCTTCATTTATTCCCCTTGCCCATAAAAATTCTTCGAAGTCTAAAGAATTCATATAAATTCTGTCAACATAACCAACCGGAAAAGATTTAACTTTTTTATATGTCATACCTAAAGTAGAACCAGAAACAATAACATCAATTCGATCATCTTGTGCTAAAAACTTAAGAGCAGTTATTGCATTTGGACAAATTTGAATTTCATCTAAAAAAATTAATGTTTTGCCAGGATTAATAGCAAAGTTTGAGAAATACAATGAAATTTGTGTTAATATATTATTTGAACTTAAATCTTTATCAAAAATATTTGTAAAACTTTCATTTTCTAAAAAATTTAACTCGTAAAAATTTTCATAGTTTTCTTCAGCAAATTTTTTTATTATATAAGTTTTACCTACCTGTCTAGCACCAATTACCATTAAGCAATTATTTCTATGATTGTTTTTCCAATATAATAAGTCCTTTAATATTTTTCTTTTAAGCATTTTTATCAACTCCTTATGATAATATATTACCATTTTTATGCAAATTTGTCCATAATTATCATGTATTTTTATACCTTTTGCGTTTTTTTCAAAGGAATAATTTGCTTTTTTGCGTTTTTTTCAAAGGAATATTTTCACTTTTTGCATTTTTTTCAAAGGAATGTTACAAAAGTTCTAAAAAAACAAAAAAACTAAGAATTATTTTTTTAATTTCTTAGTCTTATCTTTCTTATCATATAGAATGTCTGTGTTAACAACAATATATAAAAGTAATGTCATCATAATTAAGTAAACAATCATTGATACTTGGTTATCTCCTAAAACATAGAAAACTGATACAGCTGAAAATAATATATCAATTCCATAAATAATTAAAATTGTAACCTTTGGAGAAAACTTCATTTTTAAAAGTTGATGATGTAAATGATTCATATCTGGTTCATCAATGCTCCTATGATGAACAACTCTTCGAAGTATTGCAAATAATGTATCAAATATTGGTACTGCTAAAATAACAACTGGTATAACAAGTGATGTAAATGTTGCTCCTTTAAAACCTAAAAGAGAAATAACAGCAATCATATAGCCTAAAAATGTTGAGCCACAGTCTCCCATAAAAGTTTTTGCTGGGGGAAAATTATGTGTCAAAAATCCTAGTGTTGCTCCAAGCATAATAATGCATAGTATTATATCAAGACCACCCATTTTATTTAAAATTAATGCAATTACTGAAATAGTTAAAAAATAAATTGAACTAATCCCAGCACATAGACCATCTAAACCATCAATAAGATTAATAGCGTTTATTGCTCCGACTATAAAGAATATTGCAATAAATTCATTAAGCCAAGTTGGAAATATAAGTTTTAAGCCTAAAAATGATATTTCTCTAAAATAAAGTCCTCCATAAAATACTACAATTCCTGCGACTATAATTTGTACAAGTAGTTTTACTTTTGCTCTAATTGGTTTTATATCATCAAATACTCCAAGCATTACAAGTATAAAAGAACCAATAAGAATTGATAGCATTTGAGTAGTTACTGTACCATAAACCATATAACCAAATAGAAAAGATGCATAAATAGCAAGACCACCAAGTCTTGGCATTGGTTTTTTATGAACTTTTCTTTCATTTGGCATATCAAGAGCACCAACATGAACTGCAATTTTCTTTGTTAAAAATACAAGAACAAAACTTATTAAATATGTTACTAAAAGTATTTCTATAATATTAAAATTATTAACAACTATATTCATAAATACCTACTTTGTATCGTTTATATCAACATTTTCATTTCTAATCATATCAGCAAAAACTGTAATAAATCTTTGTTTTTCTTTTGCAAGTGCATCAGGATAAATACTTTTTGCATTACATATTGCTTTATAAAAATGTTTAATAGTTACAACTGGACTATTGTCAAAAAGAGCATAAGTAAAGGCATTAGCAATTATTGTTAAACAAATATCAGGATATCTATTACTTATTTCATAAATTCTTTTATATTCATCAGTCATTTCTACGATAAAACGCATTATTTTTTCAATTATAAATGGAGTATAAGCTAGTTTTACCCCTATTTGTTTCTCAAGTTTAGGATATGTTCCCATTAATATCTTAACACAATCATCTTGAGACGCCTCAAGGACATCAACTTTTTGGAATCTTCTTAAAAATGCTCTATCTCTTAAAATATATGTTTCATATTCTTCAGTAGTGGTTGCACCAATCATTTTAATTGTTCCCCTATCAAGTCCTGATTTTAACATATTAGCAAAGTCTAATCCACCTTGTCTATTTACAAGTAAATGAGTTTCATCAATAAAAAGAATTGTTTTAGGACTTCTTGCAAGTTCTTGAACAAGTAAATCAATTCTATTTTCTGTTTGACCTTCACTTTGAGTTTCACCAATTAAACTGGTAATATTTATTTTAATAATTGTCCAGCCTAATAAAGCATTTGGTACCATTCCTTTTTGGATTCTATAAGCAATACCTTCGACTATAGCAGTTTTACCTATACCTGCTTTACCCACTAAAAGAGCACTTTTTTCTGGTGTCATAAGAATAAGCATACATTCCTTAATTTCATTTTCTCTTGCAATCGCAGGATCTGTTATATACGTTTTTGCAGTTAAGTTTTCACCATAACGTTCAAGCATACTAATTTTTTCATTCATAGTTTATCACCCTTCATTAAAAATTATATCATTAATTAAGCATAAAAAAAAGTCACAATTAGCGACTTAATTTTTTAAATGGCGCCCAATGTAGGACTCGAACCTACGACCTAATGGTTAACAGCCATGCGCTCTACCGACTGAGCTAATTGGGCTTCTCAATACATTTTTAATTATAGTAAATATTTTATAAGATGTCAATTAATTTTTATCATTTTTTATATAAAACCACTCATTTTATTTAATTTTCATCAAAAAAATACTCAACAATTATAATGTTGAGTATTAAAACATAAATAAAATTTGTATTAAATTTGTGTAGAGATTTATTTATACCTAATTTTTTATTAGTTATAATACAAAATATTATTTAGATTTTATTTTATAATTATCCTCTTTTTAATTTTATCTATAAAATATAAGTACATATTAAACATAAGAATTTTGTTGGAGTAGGTTTTACGAAAAATACTTTACTATTTTTATAGATATTATTTTATATAATTATTTTAATTAATAATAATCGTATTATTATGGGTTTATTCTTTAAAATATCTATAAGAATTTATTAGTTGGGTTTTATTATTTTTCTAATAGATTTTTTACAATTTAAGTATTAATCAAAAGGTTGCTAAGTTGATAATACTATCATGTTTTAAAAAATATTTTCTAGTTTTAAAATTTCTCTTTTTAATAATATTTAAAGTATATACATTATTTTGTGTGAGTCAGAATTATTGTCTACCTTCTTTCCTTTTTTATTATTAGATATTATGTATTAACTTTTCTATTTTTTAAACTATTAAATAATTATTAAGAATAATCAATCGTTTGCTATGTTGGTTAATTGTTAAAAATAATCTAAATGACTACAATTCGCAATAAACTCCAGGCATATTATCATATTTTTCACCAATATTACCAGTAAATAATATTACACCGTTTTTACCATTTTCCGCAAGTGTATAACTTTTTGATTGTGCAAGTGTAGTATTAGATGTTGCATGTTGATAACTGGCTCCAGCCCATTGGAAATTTCCATTAAACTTAACGGCAGAACCAATATAATTTTCAAGATAATTAATTGTACTATCATTTGTTATATTCATTGATATACCAAAGCCATTATCTTGTCTATTAATATTTGTACCGTTCCATCCATAATTTACATATGAATAGTTTCCGTTAGTTCCCCAAATTTGTCTACCATACTGTGTACCATCAACATCACTCATACCTACATATCTTACAGCAATTACATCAAAAGCCCTTGTACTTGGTATCATTTTCCAAAGTAAGCCAACAAATATGTCTCCGTAACCATTTTCATTATCAGATAATGTTAATGAAAGTTTTTTATACTGAGTTTCAACAAAATTGCTAACACTTAAAGTTTGAATATTGGGATTATAATTATTGAATTCATTTTCAGTTACTTCCGTATTTGTTACTACATTATTTAAATGATCAATTTCTGTTTTGTAATACTTTTCAGATTTTACTAGGTTATTGATATTGATATTTTTTGCCTTAAAATTCTCATAATCCTCGCTTGTCATAGTTTGAATATACGCATCACTATAAATGTTTGTTAATAAATTATAGTCAGTCATGCTTATTCTTACACCCTTTTGGTTTGTAATATAACTAATATTATCAGAAATATTTTGAGCTTTAACAAAACCAAATGGAACAAATATGATTATAAGAAATGCAGCAATTACAAATCTTATCTTCACCCTTACCTCCTTTCGAGATTATCATAACTCAAAAGTGTCGAAAAAGGCAAGATAATGTAAGTTAAGTCTTATCCAACCTGAAGTTGGGAAAGGTACTTTTCTACCATTTTACGGGTATTTTTAAGAGTTGCACACTCACCAATTTCACAAATATTTTTTTCAGTTTTTAGATCAAAAATATATTTTTCAGATATGTTATCTATATTATTGTTATTAAAAACTACAGTTTGAAATATTTTTACTTGATAATCAATAACTATTTTTTCTGTATAACTATTGTGCAAATACAAGATTTCAATATTTTCATGTTCTAAGTCATATTTTATTCTTAAAAGTGAGTTATCTTTATCAATTTTCTTTTCATAAACTTCATTTTCAGTATTAATGTAACCATCCTTTAATAATTTTTTTACTATTTCATCATTTGATAAAATCCTTAATGATTTATTTTTATATTTATCATCATTTCTATCGTTACTTGTATATTTAACAAGTTTAACTTCTCTTTGAAATTTTCTTTTTTCACCAGTAACTGATTCAATATTTAATATTAATTTAACATTATTAGGATCAAAAGTTAATGCATCTATCTCAAAAATATCATTTTTTATCATACTAGAGTTTAATAACTTTTTATTACCTGAATATAATTTTAGATCTAACAAATCTGAATCTTTAACTTCATAATTACACGGATAAATATTATTAATGAAAATAATTAATTTTCTAGGGAGTTTAAAAATCAAAAGATTTGCTCTTATAGAGTTCTCTTCATTTGTAATTTGACTATTTGAATAATATATTTTTAATGCTCTAAAATTAATTATAAAATAGACTACAAAGAAAACCATAACTGGTACAATACACATAAGAGCTATTGAGAAAATTTTGTTTTCCTTTCTAATTTTTTTAGTTTTATTTCTCTTTTTAATATCTCTTTCACCAGCATGTAGTTCTTCCATAGTGATATTAAAAGTATCACAAATAACCCTTTGAATTGCAATATCAGGTAAATTTCTTCCACCTTCCCATTTTGATACTGCTTGATTTGAAACTGAAAGAATGTCCGCTAAATCTTGCTGAGTCAATCCCTTTTCTTTTCTTAAGTTTTCAATAAACTTTCCAACTTTTTCATTATCAATTTCTTTCATAACAATTATTATTATAACTCAAAAAATAACTTTTTCTACAAAAGAAACCATAAGTCTACAAAAAAAATTACAATTTTATGTAATTTTCTGTATTTTTTAAATTAAAATTCATATTTTCTTTAGTTGTGGGATGTATAAATGATAAACTATAACAAACTAATGCAAGTTTATTTGTATCTTTTTTATTATATAAATAATCACCATATAAAGGATGATTAATACTTGCAAATTGTAATCTAATTTGATGATATCTACCTGTAACTAAATTAATATCTACCAAAGAAAGATTATTTTTTTCTTTAATAACTTTATAATTTAACACAGCCTCTTTACCTTTTGGAGTATCAATTAAAACTTTTTTATTATCTAGTTTTTCTATTCTATTTACTAAAGTACCCTCTTTAACATCTAAATAACCATGAATGATTGCTAAGTACTTTTTATGCATTTTATTATTTCTAATTTCTTCGGAAAGTCTAGAGGCAGCCTTTGAGGTTTTAGCAAATACCATTATTCCACTTACAGGTCTATCTAGTCTATGAACAAGACCTAAATAAACATTTCCTGGTTTATTATATTTTTCCTTTAAATATGATTTTATAATAGTAAGCATATCAACATCACCGGATTTATCTGCTTGTGATAAAATTCCTGCTGGTTTAAAAACAACTATAATATGATTATCTTCATATAAAATATCTAACTTAGTCATTAGTTATCCAACCAGTTATACCACAAGGTAAATATAAATTAGAGTTTTCAATAGGTAGTGCTATTTCATCAACTTTAATATTATTATTAAAATGAACTTTCAATATATTTTCTAAAGTTAATAATGATAAATTTGCTGTATAAGTATTAACACATACAAATAAGAAATTATCATTAAGTATTTCTTTACAACTTTGAAGAAGACCATCTAAATCTTTTTCAATAGACCATACTTCATTGTTACTACCCCTTCCATAACTCGGTGGATCCATTATGATTGCATCATATTTATTACCTCTTCGAATTTCTCTTTGAACAAATTTTTTAACATCATCTACTAAAAAGCGTACTGGTCTATTTTCAAAACCTGATGATTTAACATTTTCTTTTGCCCAATCATTAATTCCTTTCGAAGAATCAACATGAACTACACTAGCTCCCGCAGAAAGACAAGCAACTGTAGCCCCACCTGTATATGCAAAAAGATTTAATACTTTAACATCTTTTCTACCACTTTCCTTAATTTTTTTTATCATTCTCTCCCAGTTTACTGCTTGTTCTGGAAAAAGACCTGTATGTTTAAAACCCATTTGTTTAATATTAAAAACTAAATCATTATATTTAATTTGCCAATATGCAGGAATACTTTTTATATTTTTCCAATATCCTCCGCCAGTATTAGATCTATAATAAACTGCATCACATTCATTTTCTAAAATATCACCTATATTCCACATTACAATAGGATCTGGCCTTAATAACTTTATATTATTCCATTTTTCTAACTTTTGACCATTGCTAGCCTTAATTATTTTATAATCTTGCCAATTTGATATAAGCATTTCTCATCACCACTTAAATTATAAAATAAATCATAAAAAAAGGCAATTGTATGTATATATTTATTAAAAAAGGACATAATAAAAATAGTTAGAAAACAATATTTCTAACTAAGGACTTTTACCACCATTATAAGTATCTTTACAATAGAAAGGTAAAAGTTATTTTAAAGGTCCAAATGCATAAAATTCATTTGGGTCTTTTTTATTTACTAATATATCTGTTTTACCTGACTTTTCCTTACTTTTAAATGTAAGTTTTCCAGTTAATTCATAATCTAAATTATTATCTTTATAAAATACTTTTAAATAGTTTTTTCCATTTTGATAAATTATTTTATAATTTGCATTTTTAATAAGTTTACCATTATTTTTTAAATTAAAATATTTTCTTAAATCCCTAATAAAAATTGATATTAATAAAAGTGTTAATATTAAATAAGTAAAATGAAATTTTTCATCAATAGCAAGGGACATTATACATAATCCTATTCCCAATATTATTAAAATTATATTACTTATTTTAACTTCACTAAATATATTATATTTTTTCATCTTTGTTTCTCCATTAAATTATTATATTTTTGTTCATACATTTCTTTTACATCATCATTTACATATTCACATATTACTTTAAAATATGGATATGTATCCGGATTTATTTTAACAAGGTTAAATAATTCTTCGATAAATGCTGGTGCTTTATCTAAATTAAGTGTCATATTAAAATCATTTTGAACTATGGTAATTGAATCAAGTAGGTTAAATATAAAATCAAAATCTATACTAGGATATTCCTCTTGAAGTTTAATTTTATAACCTCCAATACCATTATAGTTATATTCTGTAAGTGAATATGGACAGTTTACTAATAAAAAATCTAGTATACTTCGCTGATATGAATATGAATTATCAAAGGTTATATAATTTGTTATTTTAGAGTTCATTGCCTCTCCTAAAGATTTACTTTCAATATTAAATTTATAAACAACTTTACCATTATCATTACGATAATAATCAAATAATACATGACATATTTCATGATATAGATTCATATCATCATAACCATCAGAATAATAAATAGTATTTTTTTTAGTATCATAACAACCTGCTACACCTAAACCATATTCTTTCGCAATATCATTTTTATCCATTAATGTTATATTTAATGATTTAATATTTTCATAAAAAATTCTAAAATCAAAATCAGGTGACTTTTCTTTTATTTTATTTATAACAATATAAATTTTTTCTTTATTTTCTTTAGAAATTTGATTATTATTATCAATAGCATTATAAAGTTCTTCATCTGAAACTGTTTCATAACCTAAAAATTTATCTAAATCGCTTTTAGAATTTATCTTGTTTTCTGAAACATAAATCTGAGGTTGATTTGCAAGAAGGTCCTCGATCATACTTTTACTTTCATCAATATCTTTTGTATTATACTTAGGTTTACTTTTTACCATCGAGGCTGTAGTAACAGTAATAAGTGCAAGAGCTACAGCAGTTGATTTAATCATTATTTTTTCTTTTAAATTAAATTTTTCTATTTTAAAACTAACAAAATTTTCTTTATTGAATTTATTATTTAAATACAAATAATCTTCATATAAAGGATAATAGTATTTACCATTCTTACTTTCTAAAAATGCTTTATGATTATTTTCTCCTAAAAAGATAGAAAAAACTTTATTATTATAATTTATATCAAATAAATATTTATACATATTATCTACTCTTTTCTTTATTTAAGTAACTACTAAACAAATTATTAAACCTATTCTTAAAATTTTCATCATATAGCACCTTTTCATTTACTTTATTTTGAAAATTAATATCCATCAAATATTTTTCCCACACATAATTAATATATTCTGGATGATTTATTAAATACTCAAAATCTATTAATGGTAAATTAGGATTTTTAAGTCTTTCTTCATAACTATATATTCCATATTTCATGTTAAACACCTACTTACAAGTATATGGAGTATCAGCATAATTTTCTTTAACATCATTAAGCGATACAGTAGCAAGATACTCTTTAGCAACCTCAGAGTTTAAATCAATCTCCGAAGTTATAATAATTTTTTTATTATCTAATACTACATTACAAGATTTATAAATTTTTTGATCTATTTGTTTACAATTATTTTCATAATATGTTTTTTGTTTATCCATATCATAATCTAAAATATAATCATAAGTTGTTATATCATAATATTTAAGAAGTTTATCACCATTTTTATCAAAGTCATATGATCTTGTATATGTTACATTAACAGCATCACCTTTTTCATCATTTAATGGTTCCTCTTTTGTAGCATAAAAAATTTGATCTTTTGTTAAAGTGTCTTCTCTAGCACATTCAAACTTATTTGTGTAAGTAATATTATTTTTATTACTATCATTATTTTCATTCTTACCACAACCAAATAAGAATAAAGAGCTTACCATTAATACCATTATCATAACTTTTTTCAACATAATCACCTTAAGACAAGTATAACAAAAACTATACTTTTAATCAATTAATTATTTTTAAAAAGCTATAATTTATGTTATACTTAAATCATATGGAAAATGTGGTTATTAAAAAAAGAAAAAAACTAAATATAAAAAATTTGTGCTTATTAATATTTTTTCTAGTAATGTTAATAGTTTTTTTATTTTCTTTAATTAAGGTAATTATGTGGATTATAGATAATAATAATACAAATGATATTATAAAAAAAGTAGCAAATACTTATGAAATAAATGAAAAAAGTTATGATAATGAAGTCATAATAAATGAAAATGAAAAAGATATATATTTTGATTATATGAAGTTAAAATTTATAGATGTTGATATTAATAAACTTAAGACATTTAATCCAGATACTATTGGATTTATTAAAGTTATGGGAACAAATATTAACTATCCTTTTGTACAAACCTTAGATAATGATTATTATTTAAATAGGTCATATGATAAAACATATAATAATGCTGGTTGGATATTTTTAGATTATCGTAATAATGAATTTAATGATAAAAACACTATCATTTATGGCCACGGAAGAATTAATGGAACTATGTTTGGTTCTTTAAAAGATACTTTAAAATCCTCTTGGCAAAATAATAAAGATAACTATATTATAAAAATATCCACTGAAAAGGAAAACTCAATATGGCAAATATTTAGTGTATATAAAATTGCTACAACTAGTGATTATTTACAAACTTCCTTTAGTGATAATGAATTTGAAAGTTTTATAAATTTAATTAAAGGTAGATCTAGTTATAATTTTGAAACTAATGTTACAAATGAAGATAAAGTGCTTACACTATCTACTTGCTATAATGATAATGATAAAATGGTTGTTCACGCAAAACTAATTAAATATGTTCAAAAATAAAAAAAGTACTAGTTAATAATATATTTATCAAAAACTAGTGCTTTTATTATATAAAAATTTATAACAACTTATTTTCTTCTTGAGAAAAATTTAAATCATTTGTTTTTAAAACTTCTTTACATTTATTTTCTATAAAACCAGCATACTCTCTTATTTGTTCAAGTTTTTCATCTGTAACTCTTGGATCTTCATAATCATATTTATTATTTTTATTAAATTTACATAAACTATATCCACAATAAAACCAGTGTTGAGGATTTCTTTTTTTTATTTCTTTCAATAATTGGGAAATAATTTGCATATTTTCAAAATTATCTAAATCAATATTTTGAGTAAGTTCATAAAATGCCTCAAAAATAGTTGGAACATTATAATCATAAAGTTTACTATAACCTTTAATTAAGGTTATTTCATCATATAGTTTTTGAACTACACTAAAATCATCAATATAATGTTTTTGTTTTATGCTATCTAAAATACGATGATATTCATTGAAATGATATTCTCTTAATTTTTTACCATCTATTTCAACAATTGGTATTTTAAAATAGGATGCCCAGTTTTTAGCAGTATCTATTGAACGCATATCATCTGTGCCACTAACTATAATTACATAATCAGGTTTATTTACTTTTCCATCACAATAACGTTTTGTTAATATTTCGTTATAATCATAAAATTGTTTAGAACCATAAGCTTCATATAATCGTTTTAAATTTTCATGCTCACAAAAAGCTAAAGATTCATCGTCTGCAAGTCGGTTTGTTGGAGTTGCAGCATCTCGAACGAATGTACCTTCTAATCTTTCTGGAGATATGCTTGAAAATCCTAATAAAACACCATTTTACTCTCCAAATGTCTTAACCAATTTCCATATATATGACATTGAAATATTCGGATTTCCAGTAGTAGTAGTTTCCCATAATTTCGGATTATCAACAAGTTTTTCTGTTAACTCATAATGTAGTGATGTATCTTTGTCTTTCTTATAAATACAGTGCACTAAAGCCTCAAAATTTGGATTATCTATTTTAATAATAGGTATTTGCTCTTTTACTAAATTGTTATTTTCATCATAATATGAATATTCTTCATACCTATTAATACTTTCTTTTTGGGGATTTATAATGTTTTTAGATATTTGCCAACTTTTAAAATTTTTAGCCCAAGTAAATACTTCATCAAAGTTAAAATTTTGAGAGCTATTATAAATACTTTCATGTATTTTTTCCATTATTTCATCTTTAGACATACTATGCTTTTCTGTAGCAGCATAAAATTCATATAAATATTTCAAATTATCTGGTATAGGATAATCATTACTAATTGCCTCTGTTGCAAGAAGATAAGCTTTTCTTACATTATCTGAACTAGTGTTAAATAATATTTGATATGCACCAGCTTCGATATGCAAAAGATCATCTATTTCAAGTAATTTATAATATAGTAGTTTTTTAGAAAAATCATAAGAAACTTTCGCCTTTTTCATTAAATCCTGTATAAAAGTGTAACATGGTATACCTGATGGTATTTCACCACTAAAATTACTTATAAAGGTTTTAAGTTCAATATCGGTAGGATTCTCTATAAAATACTCCCTTAAAGCGGAGTCATTTAATTTAACAAACACACTAACAAACTCTTTAATGTCTATTTTATTTGAAAGATTTATAATACTGTCAATATATTTTTTATCATTAACACTATATAGCAAAGGTTGAATATCACTTAAAACCGTAGGATTACTTTTAAAAATATCATTATATTTTTTTAATTCATCTAAATTATAAAGTGGCATAATATTATAATTTTTACATATCACATCTTTACCCCATGTATCTATAAAAGTTTGGCTTAAGCAATCGATATTACTATTTTTTTGTTTTATATTCACTAAAATTTCATATATTTCTTTATTCTCATAGTATAATTCTACCTCTTTTGGACCAAAAATGACACCCTTTCTGATTAAATCTAAAATTTTATAAAATAAAGTATTACTGTTTTCAAAAACATTTAAAAGAAAAGAAAATTGTTCTTTCGTAATATCTAAATTTTGTAAGCAAGAAATTAAATATGTTTGCTGACTAAAACTAAATTTTAGGATAGTCTTATTTAACATAAAATCTTGATATTTTATATGTTTTTGATTTAAATAAGTACGTAATTTTCTTAATTGTGGATTTATAATAATCTTCATATGTACCTCCATATTTACTTTATTTTATCTAGTATATATCTTATTATATCATATAATGCTAAAGTATTTAAGCAAAATAAAAAATGATAATTTTCCTATATAAAAACCTCGTTTCTATTTTGTCCAAGAAACGGGGTTCATATCATTTACCATTTTTTAATTTTCTAAATCTTTTAACTGAGTATTTAAGGTATTATACTTACTATCTAAAGTAGTTTTTGGAGCTTTTTCTAAAGAATACCAACCATATTCAAACATAAGCTCAAATAAACTTCTTTGCATATTTGTTATTGCATCATATTGTTTCTTTAAAGTTTTATACAGTGTCTCATTACTAGCCTCAGTTAAAACAATACTATAGTTTTTAGACATTTCTTTAAACGAAGATAATACACTATTTAAATAATCTTCATCATTTAATTTTATTCCCTTTGGAACAGTTACCATTTTATTTTTAATAGTACTATTATTCATTTGCCTTACCATCCTTTAAAATCGTTAAAATACTTTCCATATTTTGTTTACATATTTTAGTGCATTTATTTAATATCTTTTTAATATTTAAATCTTTAGTAGTTATATTAGAAATGCTTTTAAATGCTCCATAATTCCATTTAAACATATCTTCTAGATACATTACATCTTTTGTACTTAACATATTAGGTACATTTTTATATTCCATTCTATCACCAATATTATTATGGATTATTTTTATATTTTAATACAAAAAAATGTCATATTTCTATGACATTTATTTACTATTCAACATTTTTTAATGATGTAACCATATTAATCTTTTTTAAATTAAAATGGGTTACAATAGTTACAATAATTGTAAAAATAACAGTTATAAATAGTGAATAAAAATAACTTAATGTATATACATGTCTATCAAACATTATGTAATCTGGTTCACATGTAGAAATAATAAAATGACTTAAATAAGAACCAAATAATAAACCTATACCAATACCTAAAATAGTTAATAAAACTGTTTCTCTATTAATATATTTATCTACTTCACTTGGATAAAAACCTAATACTTTTAAAGTAGCTATTTCTCTTTTTCTTTCACTTATATTAATATTTGATAAATTATAAAGTACTACAAAAGCTAAAGATGCTGCCGCTATAATTAATATAGCAACAATAGAGTCGATTGATCCAAGCATATCATTCATAGAATTTTTCATATCATCATTATCTACAATTGTTAATGCATAACCATTACTTATATACTTTTTATCAAATTCTTTAGAATTTTTATCTTCGTCTTTTAAACTAATTAAAATAGAATTAATTTTATAATTATTAAATAAGTTATTATAAGTATTTTTATTTATATATAAATATTGATTGATATAATTTTTTATAATATAAGAAACCTTAATATCATATTTATTATTATCATTATCTAAAAGACTTATTTTATCTCCAACATCAATATCTAATAGTTTTGCTGTTTTTTCACTAATTATACAACTATTATCACTAATATTATCTATTATATTATTTGTTTTTAAATCAATTAATGATATAGACTTAGAAATACTGTTAAAATCATCTGGTGTTATCATAGTTACCTCTTGCTCTTCATCATTAAATAAAACTTTAATATTTTGAGTATTAACATTAGTAAAATTTTCTACTTTATCATCATTTAGTAATTCTTTTTCAATGTCTATTTGATTAATACTTTCATTTGTCATAAGTAATTTATCATATTTTATAATGTTATTAAATTGAAAATCTGTTACATCTTTAATTGAATCTTTTAAACCAAATCCCGCTAAAATAAGGGAAGTACAACCTGCTATTCCCAAAACAGTAGTAATAACCCTAGATTTATATCTAAATATATTTCTAATAGTAATTTTATCAGAAAATTTTAGTTTTTTCCAAATAAAGTTAATACGCTCTAATAAGATTTTTTTACCACTTTTTGGAGCTTTTGGTCTCATTAGATTAGCGGGTACTTCTCTTAAATTTTTAATACAAACAATTACTGAAGTACCACATATACATAAAATACATATCCAAAGTCCTAAGGCATTATAGTCACTTTTTAATAAATAAATAAATTTAGGAATAAAAAATATTTTTTTATAAATATTCCAAATAACACTAGGAATCATATATGAACCAAAAATAGCACCAACACTACTTCCTATTGTAGTGGCTAAAAGTGAATAGATTACATATTTTAATGTAATATGAAAACTATTATATCCAAGAGATTTTAAAGTACCATTTTCAACTCTATCATCTTCGATCATTCTCATCATTGAAATAAGACTTACAAGTACTGATATAGCAAAAAATATTATTGGGAATATATTACCAATTTTTTTAAGATTATCACTAGCATTTATAAGTTCTTTATATGAAGTATTATCAAGCCTATCATAAATATACCATTTTGGTTTAATAAAATTAGATTCATCAATACTTATACCATACATTTCACTTGTTTCAATTATATCAGAGTATAACTCATCATATCGAATATTTTGCTGTTTATCTTTAATTAAATCAATATCTTTTTTTACATTATTAATAAGTTTTTTATATGAATCACTATTAGTTAAGTATTTTTTTGCTCCCTTAACTGTTATATATATATTTGAATAAGCCTCTAAATCAAGAGAACCATTATAAACATAAATATAATAATCAACTTTACCACTACCTAAATTAGAATTTGGTCTTTCTGCAGAAAAATATAAAGGACTTATTACATTTCCCACAATAGAGTATTTTTTACCATCAATAGTAATACTATCTCCAAGTTTTAAATTATTATTTTCAAGTAAAGCATTATCAACTGAAACTTCATTACTATTTTTAGGTAATCTACCCTCTTTTATATAAACATTATTCATTTGACTATTATACTCAATTAATTTAACAACATAATTATTTTCCTCAATTTCTAAGTAAGTATCTTTTTCTTGAATATTAATAGCCAATTCAACATTTTTAATTTTTGAAAGTTTTAATAAATCATCTTCAGTAAGTCCTACATTTGAAATAACACTTATATCATAAACATTATTTTCATCATAAAAATTATCAAGTGTTTTTAACATATCAGGACTTGAGGATTGTATTCCTGCATAAAAGCCTACGCCTAAAAAAGCCATACAAATTAATGATAAAAATCTTTTATAATTATCTTTAATTTTCATAAAAATGTGTTTAAGTAATTTAGTTTTCATATTACCACTCAATATCCTCGATATTCTTAGGTTTATCATTTATAATTACATCACTTACTGTTCCATTTTTAAATTTAATAACTTTATCTGCCATAGGACTAATTGCACTATTATGAGTAATTATAATAACTGTCATTTGTTCATTTCTACATGTATCTTGCAAAAGTTTTAAAATTTGTTTACCAGTTTTATAATCAAGTGCTCCAGTTGGTTCATCACAAAGAAGTAATTTTGGATTTTTACATATTGCCCTTGCTATAGCTACCCTTTGTTGTTCTCCACCAGAAAGTTGAGCAGGGAAATTATTTTTTCTATTTTTTAAACCTACTTTATCTAAAATATCACTAGGATCTAAAGAGTTTTTACATAGTTGAGTTGCTAGTTCAACGTTTTCAATTACAGTCATGTTTTGTATTAAATTATAAAATTGAAATACAAAACCAATATCATTTCTTCGATATTTTATTAATTGTTTTTCGTTTAAATCATTAATTATTTTTCCATCCACGATAACATTACCACTTGTTAGCCTATCCATTCCACCTAAAATATTTAAACAAGTAGTTTTACCAGCACCTGATGGACCTAATATACAAATAAGTTCTCCTTTTTCAATTTCAAAAGAAGTATTATTTAGAGCTTTAATTTCAACTTCGCCCATTTTATATACTTTATTTACTTTTTTAAATTCAATATACGCCATACTCAATCATTCCTTTTTAACTATACTTATATTTTACCAAATAATTGGCAAAAAAACACTATTTTATTTATTTATTCAAAATAAAATGCCATATTTCTATGACATTTTTATTTAATTAGTTTTCTCTTTTTTTAAGAAGTACTGATGCACCTAAAGCATTAACTAATAATATAAGTGCATAAATACTATTATTTGCTGATGTATGAGGTGGTTCAATTGGTTCAATTGGTTCAATAACACCTTGTCCATCAATTTTATAATATACATTAATAATATTTTTGCTTTCATCTTCACTTATTACAAGTGGTAGATTTTCAACAGTTTCTAGAGTGTAATCCTCTTTTACTTTATCAGTATAAGAAGTTATTTTATCACCAAATAATGCAGTACCTTTTTCAGTTAGAGATTCATCTAAAACTCTATTGAAATAATATCTTACTTCATAAGTAAATGTATCTTTTTCATAATATACATCAATAACGCCTTTATTTTTAATAACCTCAGGTATTAATTCAGGATTTGTTTTAACAAATTTATATCCAACATATTTATCCTTTATATTAATTTCCTCAGATTTTACTGTTAAAGTATCAGACTCTAAAACTTGTTTAGTTTCATAAATAGTTTCAGTATCCTCTTTTACTAAATTACCATCTTTATAATAATTTACAGTATAAGTAAGTGTCTTTGTTTGACCATCATCAAGAATATAATATACTTTAATTATACCACCATTATTAATTTCACCTGGTATAGTTTCTGGACTAGTTTTTTCTAATTTATAACCAACATATTTATTCTCTGTATTAATTTTATCTTGATTTACTTGTAAAGTATTTGGTTGAAGTACATGAACAGTTACTACTTCAACTTGAGTATCATTTTCTACTTTTTTACCATTTTTATAGTATTCAACAGTATAAGATAACTCTTTTGTTTGACTTTCATCAAATACATAATAAACCTTAATTACACCTTTATCATTAATAGAATTTGGTATAGTTTCTGGATTTGTTTTTTCAAATTTATAACCAACATATTTATTAGTTACATTAATTTCACTCTTTTTAACAGTTAAAGTATCACTTTCTAATACTTGTTTAGTTTGCTTAACAACTTGTGTATCATTTTCTACTTTTTTACCATCTTTATAGTATTCAACAGTATAAGATAACTCTTTTGTTTGATTTTCATCAGTTACATAATATACTTTAATTACATTTTCCTCAGATGAAGAAATAACAATTTTTCTTGTAGAAGGATCAGTATTTACAAATGAATAACCCTCTTTAGCATTATTTTTAATACTTTCATCACTTACAGTGATTTCTTTACCTTTAACATCTTTACCAGTTTCAATTAAAGTATTATCAATTTGTCCATCATAGTAATATTCAATTTTGTAATCATATCTTTTTGCAACCCAATATACCTCAGGGTTTTTTGTACTTTTTATAGTCTTTGTAGTACCCTTTGGGTCAGTATATGTTAATTCAAAATTAGCATTTGTTGGATACCAACCATCTTCAGTAATATCTTCTTCATTAATTTTTATATTAAATGAGAATGTTTTTCCAGCTTCTGTAATGTCAAATTTTTCGCTAGTATATTTATTACCTTGAGCATCAGTCATTACAAATTTTGCACCAATATTATCAGTTAAAACTGCATCAGTACCAGCATTAGCTTTACCCATTATAGTAGCAATATCTGTAAATTTAGTTACAATGGTTGTAGGATCTGATAAATATACATGATCCGCACCTGAAGCCACTTCACTTAATATTGTACCATTATAGTCATAACCAATAGCAAATACTTCAGCACTTTTTTGAACTGTTTTAGCCATTTCTTTTGTTTTTCTTTCAGTAGTAGCATCCATATATGAACCTGGGCCTTTTGTATAACCATTATCATCATAGTATAATGTTGGTTCTCCATCACTTATAACAACAACATATTTAATGGCATCTTTCTTTATATTTGATGCCGTTAATAATTCATTTGCTTCATAAAGTCCAGCATATAAATTTGTTCCACCATTTGGTGTACCAAAATTTACATTAGAAAAATCCTTATTATCAAAATTTCTTAAAACTTGAGCATCGTTATAGGCATTGTCAAATATTCCTAAAAAACCATCTTTATCAGCAAATGTTACAAGAGCAATATTTGCAGTTGGTATTTTTTCATGTAATGTTTTTGCAAATGTTTTTGCACCATTAACAACGCTTGTCCATTTTTCATCTCTAGAGCAATTATAACTATTACACATAGAATTAGACTTATCAAGAACTACAACAGCATAAACATCTTTTTTATTTGATGTATGAGTTTCAACATCTTTACCTTTTACTTCAAAAGTAACTTTGTAATTACCATTATCATCAATTTTAGATACTGTTTTGTTAATTTGGATATCGCCTTGTTTAACTAAATTACCCTCAGTTACAGTAATACTATTATTACTGATATTATTTCCAAATCTAATATCACCTTTCTGTTCTTTATATTCTGCAAAAACAATAGTTGAAACAGCTAACGCAACAAGAACAATTGCACTAGCAAAAAAATATTTTAGTTTCTTCATAAACCAAAAACCTCCTGATAGTTCCTTATACTACCATACATAACTATGTATGTCAACAATTTTTTCATATTAGTATTATAGGAAAAACAAGAGAAAAATATACAAAAAAATAACCAAATTTTGGAAATTTAGCTATTTTACTTCTTTTGCTATAACAAGCATATATTTTTTAGAATATTTACTATACTCTTTCATATTTGAACATGTTTGCATTATTAAAATTTTATCATTATTATTTACCTCAACTCCGGTATCATAAAATGATTTTCTTTTTAAATTTTGTAAGTGTTTTAAATATTCATCTTTACTTGCATAATTTAAATTCATATAGGACCAATCTGAAGTTTCAACAAAAACAGAAAATATTTCATATTTTTTTACTTCTTTAATCGAAGATAAATAAATATATTTATGTTCTTTATAATAATCTTCATCTTTATAATTTTCAATTATCATAATAGGTAAAAAATAACTTGGTGAACTATGTCCAAATATAAGTAATTTATCGCTTTCATCAATATCTACCCTATAATCTAAAAATATTGAACCATTTATATTATAAGTTTTATCTGGTAAATGATTTAAATAATATGAATTATCATTTCCTTGCATTACTACTGTATTAAAATCTGTATTATCAATTGAAATTGTTCCCACTACGTCTTTATTATTATACTTTTCTTTTAAAGAGGTAATTTGCTCTATATATTCCTCTTTCATAACAGGAATAGTATTATTAATATAATATTCATCATACTTTCCTATATTAAAATAAGTTATACCAATGTAGACAGACAAACTAATTAATAATATAACTGGAATAATAACTATTAACTTTTTCATAAAAAAATCTTCCTTTTTCAAGAAAGATTATAACATTTTATTAAGTTAAATACAATTAGCATTTAATTTATAATGTTTATTTATTGGTTACCAACACTTATATATTCTGTAAAATACGTATCTACAGCATCATAAGGAACACACTGAGTACCTGTAGGAGTTCCTTTCTTATAATAAGTTATAGGATTATATACATTAAAGCAATTATCAGTAGCATTGTACCCATAAATTGTATAATAATGTCCAGTAGTTGTTGAAGCTAGACCTGTATTACTTGGAATACTACTTCCAACTTTTGAAGAAACAGATGCAACAACAACATTACCTGATTTTAATGATTTATAAATTTTTTCTGCATATCCAGCACCTGTACTATTTAAAGTACCACCACTATTATCAGTATCAACTTTTAAACCATAGTTATTTAAAAAACTATTCCCATTACTTGCGTAATTACCTTTACCGCCACAAAAATTATCACTACTAAAATCATGAGATGAAGGATTACCATTTAGTCCTTTTTTATACATTAATACATAAGATGCTGCAGCAGTTTCTGTTGCATTATTAGGCGTATATCCAAGTTCACTTTGTATATTTGATTTTAAACTATCTCCTTTGCCTAACATCATAATTGCTTCAGTCATAGCTATTGGACCACATGCACAATCCATATATACAGTAGTCCCATTTACATTAATAGTTTCCTGACTTTGATTAATTGTAACTGCACCAAAATTATTAACAGTAGATTTTTCTTTATTACCTCCATCCATATTAATAGGATTTTCTATTGGTTCTGTTTCAGTAGGAGTATTATTACTAGTTTCTGATGAACCTTTTCCAGAAATAGGGTCAACTTTTGATTCAAGGATTGCATCAACTTTATTTACTATATCAAATGTAGTAGTGTCACCCGCTACCTGGAATGTAGCAGATTTGCTTGAAACTTTAACACCAATTTTTGGAGGAGCTTCATAAACTTCAGTAAATTCTATAGTATAATTTGTTGTAAGTGATGCTTCTTCAGCAAACCTTCTTAAAAATACTTCATAGAACTTCTCTTTATTCATTTTAAGTTCTCCATAAGTACGATAATAACCATAATCAATTGCATCAACCATTGATGCCTCAGAAATTTCCTTAATTAAATAATAATCTTGAGTATTTGTCGATGTAAAGCTTTGGATAAGAAGGAGTACCACAATAATGAATACTCCAAATACCATTAGCCAATATCCCCAATAGGATTCTTTCATTGTTTACTCCCTCCTTACTTCCATGATGGTCCAACATCTGGAATTCCATCGCCATTTATATCTAATGTACTAAATGTATAAATTGTCCAATAATCATTTGTTACTATTAAGTTATCAGTATTGCTAACACCAGGTGCTACATAAGTCTTACTAAATTGTTCTTTTGCTTTAGTACGACCTGCTTTGTTTTTAATGTCTACTTCTCCACCAAATTTACCATCAGCTAAATCATCAACAAATGAAGAGTAACAGAATATATTTGCCATTACACATTTACCAGATTCTCCTTCTTTTTTCCATGTGTAACCATCCGTTTTACAATGATCTTCATCTCTTTCTATTTGATAATCATAGCAAGTCATTGTATCATTATTGTAAGATTCTTGAGATTTATTATATTCACGTATTTTAGTAATCATATCAGTGTCCATAACTACTTTTAATGAATAGTTTTCAACCTTAGGATTTCCAGAAGAAGGTGTTGTTTCCTCTGAAGTAGTATCTTTTGCTCTAGCAGTAATTTCATCAATTGTATCTTTTGCTTTTCTTGCTACTAAAGAATTATTATATACACTTGGATCACTTTCCCAGTTATAACCTTTTGGACGATCATTAGGGAATAGATTTCCTGGACTTATAGGTCTAAAGTCATAATTTGGTTTACTTCCTCCACCTTGAGAACCATCCGGTGTAACAGTACATACTCCAATACATTGAACAGTACAATTTGGACAACAATTGTAATTATTTTCACATTCTTCACCAGGTTGACATCCTACAGCAAGAAGTGCTTCTTCTCTAGAACCCTTTTGCTGACAACTTTCATCATAGTGAGTAGTACTACATACATAGTAACTTTGAGATTTTTCAACACAGTATGGTCCCCCTTGATTTACTGGGCAAAGTCTTTCTTGACATTTATCCCAGTCCTCATTAGGTTTACATTCAGTTTTATAATGTTTGTTGCCTGATGCATCAGTACAACTATTTTGATTTACTTCATATGTACATGCATATTCATTTGAGTTAACTGCATCATTATTTTTAGTTGTAGTATTTTCTCTTATTAATGAAGATAAACTATTTGTTAAATCACTATAAATTCTTCCGTTTTCATTTACATTAGAATAGAATGTACCAAAATTATTAAGAGTTAATTTATAATAATATGTTCCTGTAGGAGTATTAATTCCCACTGGAAGACCATCAACAATATCATAATTTTTAATTTCATGTTCTGGGGTTTTTTCTATTTTAATATCACCATCATCATGACCGCTATAATATACTCTTTCAGTTTTATATGTTCCTTTTGAAGATGCTATCTTATGAACATAATCAACTTTAGTAATAATATGTTTTGAATTAGTCATATTTGTACCAATTCGAATTTCGCTATCAATACCAGTATCAAGATCCTCATCAGGTACCATCCAATGATATTCATCAGCATAGTCTAATGTTGTACTTCCTTGACATTGTTCGTATTCATTATCAATATTACCATCACAATACCAAGTAGATTCATGTGTATCATCATCTACATCTTTAATTGATGTATTTTCAGAACATTTTACTTTGCCACCTGATGTATCAGCACATTTTTCTGCCTCTACTAAAGCATCAGGACTATACATAAAGTCACAATTCATTCCATGTTCACAAGAAGCACCTTGAACTGAACTAATCCATCTTGTTGTCGAAATACCGGGTTCCGGTTCTTCATAACTATATTGAATATCAGGATTATATCTATAAATCATATCCCAGAATGCGACTTCACCATAAGCCTGTGATTTGTCAGCTTGTTTACTTGCATAATCATGGTCAGCTGCACATGAATTATATTTATCAACTATTTGACGTAAGTCCTCTAGTAAAGTTTTAAGTGTTTGTTTTGCAGCTTGTGCTTTACTTTCAAAATTCCCCTTTTGATCCTCCCAATCTTTTTGAGCTGTTTTTTCTACTTTACATTCACCAGATGTTGAACAAGAATTTCCTGATGCAGAACAAGTTTTTTCATTTTTAAATTTTCCAAATTCTTTAGGGTCTTTTGAACATTCATCTACATCAATTGTCCATTTATCATTACCTTCAGTAATGGTAGCACATTTAAATTTATTACTATGAATTACATTGTAATAATAATCGTAAGTAGATGGGGTATTTGAACATCCAGAAAATTTCCTATTACCATTTGCATCAGTATAATAATTAGCTGTACAAGTTTGATTAGTACATTCCATTGCTTTACCTTGTGTCCATTGATATTGTTTATAATTTTCATAATTTTCTAACCATTCATTATATGTATCAAGTATTTCTTTTTGCTTATTAACAATATCTTCTGTATATTTTTTATAATCAAGTTTTGTTGTATAGCAATCTTGTTGTCCTTTTAGAGAAACACTAATTTGGAAATATCTTCCAGATTCCGTACTTTTCTTATAAGGAACACCAAATATATAATCTTCTTTACATTTTACTTCACAATAATCATTATCTGAAACCATTTGAGCATATTCATCATCTTTTAATTTATATTCATTTCCAGCTTTATCTTTACTATTTTTAGAAAGTAAACATTTCTTAATATTGTATTTTTTGCTTTCAGCATTATAAGCCTCTCTAAATTCATATTCGACATTTCCAGTTTCTTTATCAGGTTCTAAACCATCCTCACATATATTTGGAAGTGTTGAAGTTGGATCACAAGTAGTTTCATCACATAAACTTGTATCTAATTCAAATTCATCTTGAATAGGTTCACCCTCTGAAGCTATAAAGAATCTTTGCTGACCTGTTGTATTTCCAGATGCATATAGTACAGCACCTCCATCTTCGTTAGAATATTCATATTTAAATTTAATTTTTACTTCACAGTCTTCTTCTTCACTATCATCATCTGTAACTTCTTGTGAATCATCACTTGAAGGACGTGATACTAAGAAACCTACGTAAATTGTTCCATTTCTTTCCTCAAGTAACTTTGATAAGTCAGCACCTTCAGAAATAGGTTCCCAACCTTCTTCAGTGTTTATAAATTCTTTTGAAGCACCAAGAAGTTTTACTTCAGTAGCTTCATTTTGTTTTTCAACCTCAAATCCTAAATATTTAAAATATTCAGAGTCAGAACTTGTGTCTGTAATATTTTTTATATCAATTTTAACAGATACTATTTTCTTTATAATTCCATCAGCTTTTTCTGGTTCAGTTGCAGGGCCTTTTTCAACTTTACTTTCACCAGTTTCACTATTAAACTTTTCATTAGCATAATTCATTGCATCAATTAAAAGTTGTTTAATTCCATCAAAACCGCCACAACTTACAGATGCACCACTACCAGAACCAGAGCCACCAGAACCACCTGGATTAGGATCATCATCACCAGGTTTGGAAGAACCAGTTATTAATTGAAAACAGTTATTTCCAATTTTTTTACAAGTAATTCCTTTACCCTTATTAACCATTGTTTTGCATTCTTTTTCCGAATATTGATTTTTAGCCTTAATACATTTTGTAACCAATTTATAACACTTTGAAAAAAGTGAAACTTTTTGACATTCTGTTCCTTGACCATTCTTTACTCTATCATTACACTCATTTAAAGTATATTCACCTTTTTTTGCATTACATGAAGAACTAGAACCTCCACTAGAACCTTTTCTTTCTAATCTATAACAAATATTACTAGAATTTTTTGTACATGTCCAATCGTGATATTGTTCATTACTGTCTGAATTTTTAATATTTGCTTTATATATACAATCTTTATAGGCTAATTCATTTTGTTCACCGCTACAAGATGAAGCAATCTTACAACCAGTTGTTGATGACCTTTCATTTCCACAATATATACCTTGAGCCTCATTAGGAACGCATTCTTCGCATTTTGCACCATTAAGCTGATACCATTTTCCATCTCTTTCTCTACACTTTAACCCCGCTTTGTCTGAGCATTCAGCCGCTGTATCAAAAGAACAAGTATCAACTATTTTACAGCCGTGCTTTTCAGGAGATTGAAATCTTCCTGTATAACACTCAAAAATATCATTTTTTATTGTTGGACAAATATCAGTTGATGAAGTTGAAGGTATATAACAATTATTTGAATCTAAATGGCAACCTTTGCCTGTTGCATCAGCACATTGTGCAGCAGTAGTATATTTACATTTACCTTCTAACAAATTATATTTTTCAAATCCTAAAAGAGCTAAACTTTTACCACCTTCATCAGCATTTTCTTCATTATCACTACTTTTCTTGCTAGTATTTGATAAAAACTCAGTTAATGTTGAATTAAATGTTGAATCTGATTTCATACAATTAACAGCTGCATCGATTTTTGCTAAATAATCTGCTGTTCCAGTATGAGACCAATTAAGCATACCTTTTGATACAAGAAGTCTTATTGCTAAATGTATTTGTTCCTTATCAGCACCATTTTTCATTAAATATAGAACAGCTAAATCACCTTTAAGTTTTGGCATCATTCTATTTACAACGTAAGATGCACCTTGACCTGCAGCTTTACCTCTATCCATACAATATGCGTCATAAGTTTTTCCTCCACCAGTAACTGTATGAAGTTGATATTGTTCATTAAAACCATATGATGGTGAATGAGTTTGTGAAGCACCTGGTGTTAAGGTAAACTGATCACCAACATTAAGGGCTTCTACATTAACCATTATACATAATAATAAAAATATAAATATTGATTTAATTACTTTTTTCATATTATATCCTTTCTTCTTTTTACTCGAAGGAATACAACTACTCCTCCAACAACAAGTATCGTACATCCAGCCCCTATAAATACTTCTTTATGTTCTTTTATAAAATCTCCTAATTTTTGAAAAAAGTTTTTATTTTTTTCTATTTCATCTTGTTTCTTTTTATCTTCATATTCTTGAAATTTATCCATAAAATCTGTTATTTCCATGTTTTCAAAAGTAACATACTTTTCACAAAGATAAAATTCTGGATTATCTTGGCAAAAACCAAAATCATAGAATTCGTTATATCTTGGAGTTGTCAAATAAAATGTTCTTATTTTTTTCTTTGGACATGTTGTTTCAGTTGAGGGATAAACATCAAATGTAAAAGTATGTGCCTCCATAATATCATTTAAGTCAAAACTTACAACCCCATCTTTAACATCTGAATAACTGAAAGATTTATTAAAGTTTTTACTTTTAACATTAATTGTAAAGTTTTTACTTAAATTTAAAATAGATATTTTAAAATAATTATATCCTTCACACCCTCCTTGTCCATCATTACAAGAAAAAGATGAATCAAACTCTCCTATTTGCTCCTCGTAAATTGCCTTTATTGTGGCAGCCTCACTATTAAGTTTAGCTTGAGTTTCATAACCACACTCCGCATGAACATTTTTTACCAGTAATACCATAACTAGTAAAACAAAAATTTTCTTTACTTTTTTCATAATGCTTAGCACCATCCCTACTATTAAAATAGTACCATAATCTAATTTTTTTTTCAATAAAAACTAGTAAGAAAACAAAAAATATGGTAATATTTTAATATAGGAAAGTGATTAAATGAAAAAAATTAAATTAGTTATAAAGGACATTGTAATATTAATGTCAACATTTTTACTTATGTTATTACTTACATATTTATTTTATCCAATTGTTAAAAAAAATATTAAATTTGAACCTGCTATAGAAACATTAATATATTTAATAATATCATTATATTTATTTATAATCTATAGAAAAGAAATTATAAATTACTTTAAAGATTTTAGATTAAACTATAAAAAATATATATCTAAAAATTTTGAATTTTTTTTAATATGTATTTTAGCAATGATGATTTTAAATATTATTTTGGTGGAATTTATTGGACAAATGCCTACGAATGAAGAATTAAATAAAAGTTCAATAAAAAATAATTTATTTTTTTCATTTTTACAAGTTTGTATATTTGCTCCTTTTTATGAAGAAGTACTGTTTAGACTAAATTTTAAAAATTTATTTAAAAATAAAATAATTTTTAGTATTTTTACTGGTTTAATATTTGGTTCAATGCATCTTATATCTGCAAAAAGTTTAATAGAAATTCCTTTTATACTTTCATACTCTATAGCCGGATTTGCATTAGGTTATGTATTTTATGATACTAATAATATATTTACTTCGATGTTCTTTCACTTTTTTAATAACTTCTTATCACTTATATTAACTATAATCGGAGAATACTTATGAAAAGGTTAATATGTATAATAATTCTTGTTTTTTTCCTATTTTTTATATATGGAAAATATATAAATACAAAAGGTTTAGAGGTCAAAGAATATGAAATAACTAGTAATAAATTAACTAATGGTTTTGATGGAATTAAAATAGTTCAATTTTCAGATATTCTTTATTATGAAAAAAGTGATATAAAAGAAATTAAAAATTTAGTTAAAAGTATTAATAATGAGAATGCTAATATTATAGTATTTACTGGTGATTTAGTTTTAGATAATACCAACATAACTAATGTAATAAATGAACTTAGTAATATTAAAGCTGATTATAAATATGCCATTTTAGGAGATAAAGATAATGATAATATTAAAAGTAATTTAGAAAGTATTGGTTTTAAAGTACTTGATAAAAACTATGATTACATTTTTAATAAAGATATTAATCCAATTAAAATAATGGATCTAAATAATTTTGATGAAAGTATTCTTACTAATGAAGAAGAAATTACACCATCATTTACAATAGGTCTTTTGCATAAACCAGATGAATTTGAAAAATTAAAAAATTATGATATAGATGTTATTTTCGCAGGTCACTCTTTAGGTGGACAATTAAGATTACCTTTCTGGGGTGCAACCCTAAAAAAAGATGGTGCTAGTGTATATACAAATGATTATTATAACGAAAATAACACAAGGCTTTATGTATCTTTCGGAATTGGTACTAATCCTCCACACATAAGAACATTTAACAAACCTTCGATTAATGTGTATAGATTAAAGAAAATATAAAAAAACATAGTAGTTATAAAAATTCTACTATGTTTATATTTTTCTTTAATTTTTCAATTAAATCTTCTTTTTCATATTTAGAGAATATTGCTATAAAATTACTGTTATCCATTAAGAACATTTCATAAAATTTTAAGAATATATCTTGATAATTAGTAACTCCTAAATCTTTTAAATAAGAGATATTTTCAGTTACTAATTTTTTTTGTTCTTTTAAAAGTTCAATAAACTTTTCTGGAGTATTTTCCATCATATATGCTATATCATCTTTACTAAAACCTATTTTTTCTAAATATTTCATAGACTTAATTCTCCATTATTAGTAAGTTTAAGTTCATTATCAATTGCATTATAAATACTTACTTTTTCTTCATCTGTTAAATTTTTGTTATATGTTAATGTATAATATAATATTTCTCTTTCCTCAGTTACTCCACTTGTAAGAAGTTTAATTAAATTATCAGATTTTGTTCCATCAATCTCATCACTATATCCTAGTGTTATTAAAACATTTTTTAAATGTGCTGTTAAATCTTCGAATCTTGCAAGCATTTCATCATCAAGTCTAATAGTTTGTTCTTTAGAAAGTGCCATTACATATGGATTAACGTCCTCAACTTCAGATGGAGTATTTACTGAAGTTACTTCTTGAACAGAACTTTCATTTATAGGTTCAGATGCTACTTCAACATGGGTTTCAACAGGTTCTACATCCTTAACAGGATTTTCTACAATTGGCTCAGCTGTTATAGTATTCATAGCTTTTTCAACTTCACTACTCAAATCATCTAATGAAGTATTTGTTTGAGAAACAGTTTCTTCCTTTACAACATTTTCTTCATTGTTATTAGTAGTTTCAACCTTTACATTGTCATTTTTCTCTTTAGTTAAATAATCTACACCATATCTTCTATCAAATTCTTTTTTATTAAATAATATTTTACTATATTTACCTTTTTCGTCCTTTAAAGTTTCATTTAAAGACATCACATAATTTAATCTTTTGAAAAGTTCTGTTGAACTAATTCTAGTGGGATCACTAATAAACATATCTAATAAACCTAACTTTTCAGCTTGTTCAACCTGACTTTTTATAAAGTCTAAAGGTAATGAAAATACTTTTACTTGTGATGGCTTAGTAATTGCTATTCCTTTAGATGTTAAATAACCCATTTTTTCTTTAAGTTCCTCTAAAGTAACTAAATCATCAGAAAATGAAGCATAAAATTTTGGTATATTAGGATACACTTCTTTAGGTAAATTTAAAACACTAATTTTATTTACTATATCGTACATAGCTTATTCCTTTCTAATAAGCAATTAATGGAACATTTTTGGCATCTAATCCGCTTTGTTTTAATACATCAATTGCATTATTTAATCCATTTAAATCATATTTAGTTAAAACGCTTGGATTTAAATATATATCTTGAGGCATTTTACCAATACTTGTTAATTTTTCTATTTTTTCTTTCATTTGTTTATCATACATTAATTCAACATTATCTGCAAAAATATCAAGTGAAATATTTAATGATTTAATATATTCAGCATTTGCTTTAATTGTTTCTTCATCGTAATTATTCATTATTTTTTCAAAATCATTACTTGTAAAATCTAAATAATCAAATCCTAAACTTGTTAAAAGATTAATTACATCTTCTTTTGAAACTGTTTTATCATCCTCTTTTACAGGTTCAACTATTGCTTCAATTTGTTCTTCTTTAACTTCTTTATTTTCAGGAATATTTATATTAAAATCAAAGTTAAAACTAGGTTCTTCTTCATGAAGTGGTGCCTCAACTACTGGGGTTTCTTTATTAATTTCCTCTGTTTTGATTTCTTCTTTTGCCTCTTTAAAAACATCACTTATGCTTTTACTTTTTATTCCCTTTAAACTTTTCTCATACTCATAAAGTCCATCTTCAGGGAACATCAATAATTTTGCGGCTTCTCTTTGTTCTTCTTCACTAAAATTAAACTTTTCAAGAAGTGATGTAATTTCATCTCTGGTTATATTTATATTTCCCTCAAGTGCTAAGTCAAAGTATCTATTTAATCTTTCCTGATTAGCAAGAGCTTCATCCTTACGAAGTCCTAATTCCTCTATTTTAGTGGTTGCACTATTCATTTCATCTTCTACGGTAACAAGTTCTTTTTCAGCTTTTTCTTTTTCCATAGAAAATTCCTCTAAAGTTTTAGGAAGTTTTACTTCTAACTCTTTTTTTATTTCTTCTGGGTCAAAAGCAATATTTAATTCTTTTAAAACATTTATAAAATCATCTTTTCTTATAGTTTCTAAAGCACTTTTAAAACTCTCGCCTTCTTTAGCAAGAATATGTCCTTCAGATTCAAGTTTTTCAATTTGACTTGTTAGTTCAGTAGTTCTTTTACTAGTCCTCTCTTTAGTCTTAATTGCTTGGTCTCTTTCTTTGTCCATAGACACTAGTACTACGCTATCTTCTCCTCTTAAATTATATAATTTGTCAAGAAGCATTCTCATTTCAGAATTCAATCTCATTGTCTTCACACCCTTTACTATATATGAATTATAACACAAAAAAAAGGTACATGTAAACTACCTTTTCAATTTTTTATTACTTTTTATAACAAGAATAACGATTAATCTCAAACTTAATGCCATTATTTCAAAGTATAAACCTATGTTATCATAAAACTACTAAATCTTTTGCATCACCATCATAGGGGATTAAAATATTTGTTACATCATTAAAATTGCTAATAATTTTATCTAAAATACTTGAATATAATTTTAATGAATAACTATCAATTTTTTTATAACCATTTTTTTCAAATAGTTTTAATCTGATCTTCCTCACCAGGTTTTACTTGTCTTAAAAGTAAAGCACATAAGTAAGATAATTTTTTTAAATTAACACTTATTGAAGTTTAACTATTTCTTTCGATATTTATTAAATATTTATTTGATTCATAAAGCAAATCTGATTCTCTATTTTTAATATTTATATTATCATTTACGTCATTATCAAGTAAATCAATTGTATCATCAAAAGGAAATCCAAGTAATTGTAAAGAATATTCATAAACAAAAATAAGAAACTTTGAAATTTATAAGATTAATTTTTTAAAAGCTAAATCTTTTATGAAACCGGATTCTGAATATAATTTATAAAAATACATATGCTACCTTTCTAAGGTGTGTGATTTTAAAATTTTTACATTATAAAAAATTTATTTTTCCGAGCAAATTAAATATAAAAAAATATTAACCCGTGTCTATATTTTTTTAACATTTATTATATTAAAATCACCAAAATTCAATATTTTCATATAATACAAAAGAAATAATAAGGAGGTTATTTTGAAAAAAATATTTTATACATTTTTAGTAATTTTACTTTTAGTTTTATGCTTAATTTTCTTTTTACCTAAAAAAGAAAAAAATGATAATATGAATAGTATTAAAATTGCGGAGGTCACTCATTCAGTATTTTATTCTCCCCTTTATGTTGCCATCGAAGAAGGCTATTTTAATGAAGAAAATATTGATATTAAACTTATTTTAACACCTGGTGCCGATAAGGTTAGTGCTGCCGTACTATCCGGTGATGTTCAAATTGGTTTTGCAGGAGCTGAAAGTGCAATTTACGTTTACGAAAAAAATGAAAAAGATTACTTACAAATATTTTCTGGTCTTACAAAAAGAGATGGTCAATTTATATTAGGAAGAAAAGATAAAAAAGATTTTTCACTTAAAGATCTATATGGTAAAGAAATTCTTGTCGGAAGAAGCAGTGGTATGCCCGCTTTAAACTTTCTAAATGCCTTAAAAAATGAAGAAATTGATAAAAATAAAATTAAAATAAACTATAATATTGATTTTGCTTCTTTATCTGGTGCTTTTATAGGAAATACTGGTGACTATGTAAATCTATTTGAACCAACTGCTTTAAAACTTGAAAATGAGGGATATGGTTATGTTCTTCAAAGTATTGGACTTCTTTCCGGAGAAATGCCCTACACTACCTTTTATGCTAGAAAAAGTTACATTGAAAATAACAAAGAAATAATTAAATCATTTACAAAAGCCATTAATAAAGGTTTAGAATTTGTTAAAAATAATGATGAAATGAAAATTGCTAAAAGTATATATAAACAATTTCCAGATTTATCATTAAATGATTTAAGTACTATTATAAAAAGATATAAAGATGCTGATTCATTTTTAGATAGTTCTTATATCGAAGAAAAATTACTTGTTAACTTAGAAAACTTACTTATAGATAATAATCTTTTAAAGGATTATGTTCCATATAACGATTTAATTATAGAGGTAAAATAAAAAATATAAAATTGTAAAAAAATTTTATATTTTTTTTAAAGTATCATTAAGTATTGAATAAAGATATGTCTCAGTTTCTTTTTTAGTTTTATTTTCAATAAATGATTTATAAATACTTAATTGTTTAACATAATTTTCATCATCAATATTTGAAAGTTTATAATCAATTATTACCATTTTATCTTCATATTCTAAAAGTAAATCGATAATTCCATCATATTCTTTATCTTCATATTTATATATAAATTCATATTCTTTATATACATTTTTAAAATTATTATCTATCTTTTTAAGTAAAGCTAAAACATATTTATTATTTGCATTTTTAAAATCCTCAGTTTCAAATATTTCGTGTATATGAGTACCATATTCCATTGCATTTACTTCCTCTTTAGTAAGAAGTTTTAATACTTTTTTAGAAACATTACTATGAGTAATTAAATTCGAATCTACTTTTATTTCTTCAACATTTAATAAATCATTATTTTTTTCAAATAAATCTTTTTCTTTTGTATAATTATAATTTTTAGTTAAAACTACATCTTTAATATATTTTATATTGTCCTTTAAAACAAATTTTACTAAAGAAATAAATGTTAAAAATGAATTTAAATCCTCTTTAAAAGAGATATCTTCCATATTATTTGGGATAACCATAATCATTTTTTCTTTTGCTCTAGTAAGGGCAACATAAAATAATCTTATTCTTTCTGATATATCCTCTTTTAAATATTTATCTTTATATATACTTTTTAATATAGTAGGTCCTACTCCATCATCATAAAATGGCAAAATTAATCCTAAATCATAATCAAAGTTAAACATTTTATTTAAATCTTGTTTATTAAATGCTTTATCAAAACCTGCAAAATAACATATTGGAAATTCAAGACCTTTAGATTTATGAATATTCATAAGTTTAATATTATTTTTTACATTTGTATTAACTGTAAAAGATATGTCTGCATCATTTACAATTAAATCGTTTAAATACTCATTAAATTCTATTATACTTTTTCCTAAAGATGATAAATTATCCGCTAAAGATAAAAGATAATCACATCTTTTAATAACTTTATCAATATCACCAATTAAAATAGCTTTTTCATAAAAATCAAATTCATCTATTATAGTTTCTATTAATTTTTTACTAGACATTGTATCTAATTTCTTTGCAATATTATCACATTTTTTAAATAAATCACTATTATAATAATTGTTATTTACAAAATAATTTATAAATACTTCATCTTTTTCATTATATAAAAAACTTCTTAAAATTGAATAAAAATCATATTTAAATTTTTGTTTATAATCTTTATTATAAATACACACTATTAAATCAATTAAATTTTTTAATACTAAAATATCTTTTTCATTAGTTATTTTTTCATCATAATATATCAAAAGTGGTAAATCTAAATATTCAAAGATCTTTTTATATATTTCAAAACCATTTTTTCTATCTATTAATATACAAAAATCATCATATTTACATGGTCTCAAAGTCTTTGTTTCTTTATCTAAAACTTTATAACCACTTAATATTTTTTCTTTGATATCACCAGCGATTATAAAGGCTTCATATTCAGTATCACTATATTTTTTATCTTCTTTATTATAAACAAATACATCTAAATCATCTGTATTAACACTATTTTCCGAATATACAGTATTACCAAAAACCATTTGATGACTTTCTTTATAATTTGCTCCTCCAAAATCATCATCCATAAGTAAATTAAATATCTTATTAATATTTTCTAATACTTTATCTCTTGAACGAAAGTTTTTAAGTAAATCAATTTTAATTCCTCCATCCTCTTTTGAATATTTATCATATTTATTTTTAAATATCAAAGGATTAGCATTACGAAAACGATAGATAGATTGTTTAATATCACCAACCATATAAACATTATTGTTTGAAATTAAATTTACTAATGTTTCTTGTAAATCAGAGGTATCTTGATATTCATCAACCATTATTTCTTTGAATGATGAAGAAATTTCTTTTTTAGCATTTGGAGTTTTAGCAATTTTAATTGCCATCTTTGCAATATCATTAAATTCAAAAGAAGCATATTTTCCTTTATAACCTAAAACTTTTTCATCAAGTTCATTAATTATTTTAATAATTGCTTTAGCATAAGTAATAGTTTCTAATAAACAGTTTTTCAAATGATTTTCATCTTTATAAATTAAAATGCTATGTAAACTATCTATTTCTTTTTGAAGTTTTTCTTTAGAAATTTTTAAATCTTCTTCACTATTTTTAGGAAGCGCAGGAACTTTTACATTACTATAACTTTTATATTCTTCATAAGTCTTTGCACTTAAAATCGGATTTACTACATTAATTACCTTTTCATAATATTTTTCATCACAGTTATATGATAAATTATCTAAATATATTTTAATTTTATTAACTTTTTTATTTATTAGTTCATAAAAGTTTTTAACTATACTTTCAATGTTTTTTTCATTATAAAAATTGTTAACATAGTTATTTAAATATTCATCTTTTTCAGGTAATCTTTCTAATAATTCATTTAATAAAAGAATCTCCCTTCTTAAAGGGGTATCATCTTTGACCGATAAGTCATTTACCATTTTTAAAAAGTCAGTATCTTTTTGTTCATATAAAGTTTCAAATACTTCGTCTAAAAAAGTAGTTTTTATATTCTTAGCAATTTCATTATCTAAAATACTTATATCTTTAGGAATATTAAGTAAATAATGATATTTTTTTACTATTGATAATGCAAATGAATCAAATGTTGTAATATAACTTCCATCAATAAGATCAAGCTGACTATGCAAACTTTCATCTTTTGTAATTGCCTCTCTAATACGATCTTTCATTTCCATTGCCGCAGTATTCGTAAATGTTAATATTAAAAGTTCATTAATATTTATACCTTTTTTTAATTTAGTAATAACTCTTTCTGTAAGAACTGCTGTTTTACCAGAACCTGCCCCTGCAGAAACTATAATATTTTTGCCACATTCATTAATTGCTTTTTCTTGGTCAGCAGTCCACGCCATCATTATCCTCCGTTTCTATTATTACTTCATCTTTTATAGACTTATAACATATATCCTTAAATTTACAATACGTACAAGATATATTTTTACCATTATAATTTTTAGGATTAATATCAAAATTAGAGTTCTCAATATTATTAATCACTTTATCTATTTGTTCATCAACTTTATGGTAAATTTCATCCATTTTTTCATTAGATAAAACTTTACTATAACTATAAAAGTTGCCATCTTTTTTTAGTTTTAAACCCTTAATAACTTTCGATGATTCATAATCTTTATCAAGTTTATTTATAATACTTCCATCTATATTTGAGTATCCAGTAAGTTTTAAAGAATCTTTTTTTCTTTCTAATAATGATTTATTTTCATCATATTTATTATCAAGTAAATATACTTTTTGAATATAAAAACCACATATTAAAGCATCTTTATAATTATTTTTTATTAAATATAAATATATAGGAAGTTGTAAATTTAATCCATAATCAATTAAATCCATTTTAACATCTATATCATAAGTTTTATAATCGACTATTGCATAATATGTTTTATCACGAATAGTTTTATACATTAATTTATCTATAAATCCTTTATATAAAACATCAAGTTTACTTTTTTTATTAACATCAAATTCTTGTTCAAGCATATATTCATTTAATAAAGAATAAGTATTTTGCTCTTTTATAGTTTCAATTGCAAAAATCATATCTTTTTCCATTTTAAATATATAAAACTTTTCTTTTTCAGTAAAAATTCTATTCGAAGAATCCATATATTTAATAATTTCATTATGAACATCTATTTCTTTATCAATTGACAACTCTAAAATATGATGAAAAAGTGATCCTAAAAATGCTGCAAAAGTATCTTCATAAACATCTAGTCTAAGAACATTATTAATAAGGTATTTAAACCCGCATTCATTATAACCTTCCATACTTGAATATGATAATGATAACTTATTTTTAAATATTTTATTCATTAACTCGAAAGGAACTTTTTTATATGTATTATCATACAATTTATAATCTATTTTATAATTATTATATAAAGTTTTTAATTCTTCGTTTACTTCACTATATTTATAAAATCTATCAAGTAAAGAGCATAGTTTTATTTTATTATATTTATTTGAATAATTTAAAGGTACCCTATCAGTAATAGTTTCCATATTCATTTCACTAATTAATGTTGAGGGTAAAAAAGAACCACTTTCACTTTGAAGTTTATAACTTATAAATAAATTTTTAAGTTTTTGAATATTATAAATTAAATTTTCTTTATCTTTTTTAGCAAGTTCATAAGACTTTTCTAGTCCTAATAGACTTTTTTCCTCATCTAAAAGATAATCTTCATCTTTATAAATAGTTGGATATGTTTTTTGATTAAATCCAAGTAAAAATACATAATCATCCTCGTTTACGCTATCAAAAGTGGAAAGCTCTACTGCATTATCATATTTTATTTCAGGTAAATATGTATTTTGAAGTAAATAAATAATATCCTCCTTTACAGATAATTTATCCTCTATAAATGTAAACTTATTTATTACATTTAATAACTTATTTACAACTTCAGCTGAGTATTTATCCTTAACTTCTTCGATAACTTTAGTTAAATCAGATGTAAAGTTACTAATTAAACATTTACTAGCAAGTGTAAAGTATAAACAAATATTGTCATTTAGATTTACAGGTATATTATACATTTTAAATACTCTTTTTACTATATTTATATACTCATTATCACTTATAATTAATTTAATTTTATTTATATCTACACCATACTTAACAAGTTTACATATTTGACATGCTATATAATTAACTTCATCATCAATATGTGTAAATCTATATACTTTTTTTGAATATAAAGTTTCATTTTCTTTGTTAACTATTTTAACATTACAAACACTTTTTATATTATCAAGAAGTTTACTTAAGAAATTATCAATATAACCTAAATTATATATAATTATATCTTTACCTTTTAAACTATTTATAAATAATTCATCAGTTTTTAATAACTTATTTTCTATTAAATCTTTTTTTAAATTAACTAAAAAATCTAATTTATCATTATCATATTTTTTATCACTTACATAGTAAATATTATCAAGATATTCTTTTGCGACCTCAATTTTAACATTATATTTTTTTCTAACATAATAAAGAGTTTTTTCATCATATGAAAAAGTTAATGCTTTAATAAAATCACTTTTACTTAAAAATTTAATTGGTAATAATTTATCAGATTCATTTAATTTTTTTAATAAATGTTTCTTTTCGTTATTACTGCATACAATTATTGTGTTATTTTTTATTTCTAATATATCCATAAAATAAGTATAGCATAAAAAAATTGATAAAACTACCTAGTCTTACCAAAATTTCCTTCTAAAAATAAATCATAATTTAATTTTTTTAATTTTTCATATAGTGATGAATATTTAGTATTTTCTAAATGTCTTTCATAATAATTAATATATTATTAACTATTCATATCATTTTTAAAGTTGGCAAAATTATGAACAAAACTTTTACCACAAGAAAATATTATATATTTTTTATTGCCTAAAAGTTTTATTTCATTATCCGTTATATAAATTACATCTTCTTCGGGTAAATAAATCGTTTTATGTTTTTTAGAATAATCAATTAAGTACTTTTGATTATTTTTAAAATTTTTTTTATTTAAATGACATAATATAGAATAATCATTTAGAAAATTTAAGCCATTAAAATTTTGATAATTAGTTAAATTCTTGTCCTCTAATAAACAACTATTAATATCTTTGCCAAATATTATTGCACCTGCACTTGCACCAAACACTATGCCGCCTTTTTTTAAATACTCAACTATTTTTTCACAATTTGAATTATTATGTAACTCTCTTAATAATTTATAAGTATTTCCACCACCAATAAACACTAACGAATAATCAAAAAAATTTTTTCTAGATAATTCTAGCGAACTTCTTATCATTTCAAAATCTTTTGCACCAAAAAAAGATATTTCATTTTTAAACCAATTATAACAGCTATCATACTTATTTTCATCCATAGCAAGTGGAATATACAAAATTGGTTTATCTTTTTGCAAAACTTTTGCAATTTTTTTATAAGCAATTTCTAGTTGACTTCCACTGCCACCACCACATAAAAATAATTTCATTTTTATTTCCTTTCTATTTCCTCATTAATCATTTCATAATGATAAACAATATCTCTATCATAATAGACTATTTTACCACTTGGAAGTAAAAGCATCCTTGAAATACCAAGGTTATCAACAAAATCAAGGTTATGAGAAACCACAAGCATTGTACCTTCATAAGTTTTAAAAGTATCCGCAATAATAACTTGTGTCATCGGATCTAAATGGTTTGTAGGTTCATCAAGTAAAAGTGTATTTGCTCCATTTAAAGCAACTTTTGCAAGGGCAACCCTTGATCTTTCACCAGGAGATAAAACCTCAACTTTTTTATAAATATCATCACCAGAAAATAAAAAACTTCCAAGTATTTTTCTTATTTCAAAATCTCTTAGATTAAACTCTGTAAAATTATCTAATATTGATTTACTATTATCAAGTATCTCGTGTTCTTGAGCATAATAAGAAATTGTAGTTTTATCATTAATTATAATATTTCCCTCGATTGGAGTAAGAAGCCCCATAATAAGTTTTAATAAAGTAGTTTTACCAATACCATTTTCCCCAACTACTAAAAGTTTTTCTCCCCTAGTTAAATCAAATGTTAAATTTTGATATAGAAGATTATCTTTTGTATAGCCAAATGTTAGATTTTCAACTTTTAAGGGTGTTAAATAACTTTTTTCATTTATTTTAATATTAAATCTTGTATATTTATTAGCCTTTTCAAGTACCACTTTTTCTTTTTGGAGTTTTTCTAATTTTTTAATTCTATCTTTAGCAATATTTGCTTTCTTTTCATTACCACGAATATATTTATTAATTATACCTTTTAACTTTTCTTCCTCTTTTACTTGTTTTTCATAAAGTCTTTCTTTTGCTTTATCTTTTTCATTTTTAATCTTTAGATATTTTTCATAATTTCCATTATAAAGAAAAACATTTTTCTTTATTTTATCTACATATAAAGTTTTTGTTGTAACGTTATTTAAAAAATCTATGTCATGAGAAATTACAAGTACAAGTCCATGATAATTTTTTATAGTATTTTCAATATAATCTTTTGTATCTAAATCAAGATGGTTTGTAGGTTCATCAAGTAAAAGAATTTCTGGCTTTGAATAAAGTAGTCTTGCAAATGCTACTTTTGATTTTTGTCCACCAGAAATATTTTTAAGTTTTAAATCAAGTAGTTTTTCAGAAATATTCATACCCTCGATTATTTTAAGAAGTATGCTTTCTGCATTATATTCATCATAATACTCTAATTTATTTTGATTTTTAGTAATCTTTTTAAAAAGATAATTTAATTTTTTATCATCTTTTTCTACTGCTATTTGTTCATATAAGGAAGTTATATTATCCTTTAGTTTTTGAATTGGTCTTCCTAAAAGTAAATATTCAAAAACAGTTATATCATCATTTGGTATTTCATCAGTAATTACCTGGGGAAGATATCCTATTAAATCTCTATTTTTTACAGTTATTTTCCCAGAGTCTGGCGAAATATTTCCAAGTATTAAATTAAATAAGGTTGATTTACCTGCACCATTTACTCCAACTATGCCAATTTTATCATCATCATTAAAATGAACAGATACATCATTAAATATCTCCTGAAGTCCAAATGACATATATAAATGTTCTATATTCATACTTTTACCTCTTTTGCAAATAGATTATATTAAAAAAAGTGATTTAAGTCAATAAACCACTAATCCATAATTATTAAATGTTCAAGTAATTTTTATCATTAAGAGTTACACTGATTTTCTCATATATTTCCCTTTTTATAGCCTCAAAAGTAGTTTCACCAAATTTAACCATTCCCCAATTAATCTATAAAATGACCAAACATTGCTCTTTTTTCATATTTTTCATTTAATAAATTAAGTGAATTTATAATATTTTGAACAGAGCATTTCTCATATAAATCTTCAGGTACTTTTAAATCCCCTTTATCAGAAGTTATATATATTGCAAGAGGATTTTTAAGACCAATAGCATAAGAAAGTTGAACAAGAACATATTCTAAATTATCATTATTTTTTAAAATATCTTTTGCAATAACTCTAGCCATATAAGCACCAGACCTATCAACTTTACTTGGGTCTTTACCAGAAAAAGCACCTCCGCCTACTGGAGCAAAACCTTGATAAGAATCCACTACAATCTTTCTTCCAGTAAGACCTGCATCTCCAGTAAAACCACCTATTAAAAATTTACCAGTTGGATTTAAAATAAATTTTTCAACTTCAATATTATATTCATTACATATACTTTTACAAGTATCAATTAATATTTCATCTGTTTTATCTCTTTCTTCTTCAGTATTTTGATAACAAATTACAAAGTCTTTTATTTTAACTAATTTATTATTTTCATAATAACCAGTTATTTGAGCTTTACCATCTGGTAAAAATCTTTTATCTTTTTTTCTAAGTTCATCATAGAAAATAGAAAGTTTCTGAAGTATTACCATAGAGGTAGGCAGATACTCTTTAGTATCACGGCATGCATAACCAAACATCATACCATTATCACCAGCACCATGAACTTTATCATTTGTTCCTAGTGCTATATCAATGCTTTGAACACCAAGATTATTAATTATTTCATAATTTTCATCATAGCCAACATCATTTAAAACTTTTTTTACTATACTTGAAACATTTACTTTTGCACTACTTGTAACTTCACCAGTTACAAATATTTTACCTTTTCCTCCCATTACTTCAATTCCACATCGTGAGGATTTATCTTCACTTAAATATGCATCTAAAAGTGCATCACTAATTTGGTCACATACTTTATCTGGGTGACCACGAAATACTATTTCGTTACTAAAAATTTTCATTTATACTCCTTTTCTTTTTTCATCTTAAAAGAAAATGCTTAATAAAACTTTCCTCCTTTCATAAAAAAACATCCAAGATAACAATATCTTGAATGATAAAGTTATCTTATAGATCTAGCATTACCACCTAATTTAATAGGTTGGTGTGACTTCAACGGGCTAGTCCCTCCATCACTCTTTATAAGATGTAATTAAATTTTAACACTTTGTTTTAGTTAAGTCCAACTTTTTTCTTCATTTGGTTCATTTTTTCATAAGCAAGTTTTCTAGAGTTTTCTTTACCCTTATTTAATATTTCTTCGAGTTTACCAGAACTTATAATATGATTATATTTTTCTTGAATATCACTAATCATCTGTGATGTTAATGAAGCAACATACTTTTTAAAATTACCATATCCTGCTGTTTTATATTCATTTGCAATATCTTCTGTAGTTCTTTTAGAAATAACACTTGCAATATTAAGTAAATTTGAAATACCTGGTTTATTTTCTTCATCAAAATAAACTAAATTTTCACTATCTGTAGTTGCTCCCATAATCTTTTTAGTAACCATTTCTGGGCTATCAAATAAAGATATAACACCATTTGGATTTGTTTCAGACTTACTCATTTTTTTGGTAGGATCTTTTAAATCTTTAATCTTAACTCCCTCTTTACTAATTAAAGGCTGCGGAAGTTTAAAAGTTTGGCCATATTTATTATTAAATCTTTCTGCTATGTCACGGGCAATTTCAACATGTTGTTTTTGATCTATACCTACTGGGACAAAATCAGAATCACAATATAAAATATCTGCTGCCATTAAAATTGGATATGTTAAAAGTCCCACTGTAAAGTTTTCTTTACCTTTTGATTTTTCCTTAAATTGAATCATCCTTGAGGCTTCTCCATAATAAGTGTTGCACTCTAAAATCCATGAAATCATTGGAATATATTCATTATCTGATTGAATATAAACAACTACTTTCTCTGGATCAATTCCACAGGCGATATACATTGCAATAAACTTTTTAATTCTATCTCTTAAAGTATTTGGATCTTGATATTCAGTAAGTGCATGAAGATCTGCTACAAAAAGATATACTTCATTATTTTCATCATTAGAAAGCTCCACCATTTGTGATATTGCTCCAATATAATTACCTAAAGTTAGTTCTCCTGTTGGTTTTAATCCTGTTAATATTCTTTTTTTCATATTATCCCTCTTTCTTAAAAAAATCTTATCCTCAACAGTTAGGATAAGATTTAAGTTCTTATTAATGCCACCTAAAAAGTGCAATTCATGTACAATTATACATGCTACTTTGTTAACGAAGTTAAGTACTCCGTGCTAGCCTACTACTATTTCGGTAGCCTCTTGAAAGCCCATTTCGTATATTACCCATTTATAACTTTCCACCACTAGTTACTCTCTTTAAAACAAATAATATCTACTTTTCTTTCTCATCGATTTACAAATTAATTGTATAACTATATTTTTTCTTTGTCAATAGATAAAAATTTATATTATAATTCAAATTGAGAATTATAAAGTTTAGCATAAAAGCCATCTTTTTTCATAAGTTCATCGTGAGAACCTTGTTCTATAATATTACCCTCATTCATAACAAGTATTAAATCTGCATTTTTTATTGTTGAAAGTCTGTGGGCAATTATAAATGAGGTTTTATTCTCCATTAATTTATCCATAGCTTTTTGCACAAGTTCTTCGGTTCTTGTATCAACATTTGAAGTTGCTTCATCAAGTATTAAAAGAGGCGCTTTTTCACACATACCTCTTGCAATAGTAAGAAGTTGTTTTTGTCCTGCAGAAATATTATCATTTTCAGATATTACTGTATCATAATTATTTGGAAGTGTTTTAATAAAATGATCTAGTCCAATATATTTACATACACTTTCAATTTCTTTATCAGTAATTTTTGAATTATTATATCTAATATTATCTTTAACAGTTCCTTCGAAAAGCCATGTATCTTGAAGTACCATTGTAAATAAACTATGAACATTTTCTCGTGTTAAATTAGAAATACTTTTACCATCAATAGTTATATCACCATCATGAATATCGTAAAACTTCATAAGTAAATTAACCATTGTAGTTTTACCAGCACCAGTTGGACCAACAATTGCAATCTTTTGGCCTGATTTTACATCTGCAGAGAAATTTTTAATAATTGTTTTGCCATTATCATCATATTTAAATGATACATTTTTAAACTCTATATTACCTTTTACATCATTTTTAAGAAGCTTATCTTTATTTTCTTCTTTAGACATTTCCTCTTCATCTAAAAATTCAAATACTCTTTCTGAAGAAGCTAAAGCTGACTGAATAAAAGTAAACTCTTGAGCAATTGAGGATAGTGGCATTGTAAATAATCTAACATATGTAATAAATGCAATAATAACACCAAATGATATTTTATCATTCATAGTAAGAAGTGCTCCGACTATACATACTGCAACATAACCAAAATTACCAACAAAACCCATCATTGGATGCATAAGCCCAGATAAGAACCCACTTTTTCTACTACATTCACTTACCTCATTATTTATTTTATCAAACTTTGTATTTGCATCATCTTGTCCATTATAAACTTTTACAACATTTAATCCTGAATATATTTCTTCGATATGACTATTAAGTTTACCTAAACCCTCTTGTCTTTTTACAAAATATTTTTGACTTTTTAAAAGAATAATTGCCATAAATACAAAACCTAATAACGATGAAATTATAGCTGTAACACTCATAAGAGCATTAGTTTTAAACATCATTATAATTGAACCTAATAAAAGTGTTACATTACTAGCAAGAGCTGATAATGAATTATTAAGTGTTTGAGCAAGGGTATCAACATCGTTTGTTACTCTTGAAAGCACATCACCAGTTTGATGATTATCAAAATATTTAAGTGGTAAAGTATTTATCTTATGCGAAATTCTTCCTCGAAGTTTTCTTGCAAAATTATTTGAAACATGTGTCATTGAAAAAGATTGTAAAAAGTTAAATATTGCACTTAAAAAATATATTATTAAAAGCATAATACAAATATTTTTAATTTTATCAATATTCATTTTAGGTTTAATTACCTTTTGAATACTTTCTGGCATCTCATCAAGTGCTTTATATAAATCATTTGCATTCATATTTTTATTAAGATTTTGTGAAATTTTAGCATACTCTATTTGATCACTTGCATTTACTATTACTCCATCAATTTCAATATCTTTACCAAATGAAGTAGTAAGGCTTTCATTTAAAATATTTAAATTTTTAGTATTAATAACTAGTCCTTTTTGAATTTCATCAGTTAATTTAGAAAGCCTATTTGGAGCACTAATTGTTAAAGTGGAACCAAAAATTGCTAGAATTAAACTTATGAATATAAGTACTTTAAAAGGTTTTAATTCTAAAATTAATCTTTTTAAAGAACCTTTAAAGTCTTTAGCATTTTCCATTTTTTTATTATGCATTTTCAAGCTCCTTTCTAGAAAGTTGGGAATATGCTATTTCTTTATAAACATCACAATTTTTTAATAACTGTTTATGTGTTCCTATTCCCACTACATTACCATTATCAAGTACAACAATTTTATCAGCATTAAGTATTGTACCTATTCTTTGAGCCACAATTAAAGTTGTTGCATCTTTCACATTTTCTTTTAAAGCTTTTCTTAAAACAGAATCAGTTTTATAATCAAGAGCGGAAAAAGAGTCATCAAAAATATATATTTCTGGCTCTTTAGCAATTGCTCTTGCAATAGAAAGTCTTTGTTTTTGTCCACCAGAGACATTTGTTCCTCCGGAAGCTATATGTGAATCTATGCCTTTGTCCATTTTAGATACAAAATCATATCCCTGTGCAATTTTAAGTGCTTCCTCAACTTTTTCTTTAGTAATTTTTTTATTAGATTTACCATAAGAGACATTATATTTAACAGTTCCATCAAACATAACAGCTTTTTGAGAAACATAACCAAGTTTATTATGTAAAGATTCAAAAGTATAATCTTTTACATTAACACCATCAATTAAAACTTCTCCATCGGAAGCATCATAAAATCTTGGAACTAAGTTAATAAGTGTACTTTTACCACTACCAGTTGAACCTATAAAAGCAATAGTTTGACCTTTTTCTGCTTTAAAAGAAATATTTTTTAGTAAATATTCATCAGCATCTGGATATTTAAATGAAACATTTTTAAATTCAACTGTACCTGTTTCTTTTGTATCGCCATTAAATAAACCTTCATTAACTGTTAATTTTTCATCAAGAACTTCGTTAATTCTAGTTGCGGACACATTTGCTCTAGGAAGCATCATAAATATCATAGAAAGCATTATAAATGACATAATTATTTGCATTGCATAAGTTGAAAATACAACCATATCACCAAAAAGTGTAAGTTTATCAGCCATTATAGAATTATTAATAAGATTTGCACCGATAAAATAAATTCCTAAAGTTAAAGTATACATTACCATTTGCATAACTGGTTCCATTACAGCAAAACATTTTTGGTTAAATAGTTGTGTATTTGTTAAATCATCATTTTCTTTTTGAAATTTATTCTCTTGGAAATTCTCAGCATTAAAAGCACGAACTACTCTTATACCAGTTAAATTTTCTCTTGTTACACGGTTAACTTTATCAATTAATTTTTGAACTAAAGAAAATCTAGGTAAAACAATACTTGTTATAATACCTATCGTTGTAAGAAGAACTAATACACATACTGCAGTAAGAGCGCTCCATTGCCAACTTTTATTAAGTATTTTAAGTATTGCCCATCCTGCGGTCATCGGAGCTTTTATCAAAAGTGATAATCCCATTGATAATACTAATTCAATTTGACTAACATCATTTGTTGTTCTTGTAATTAAACTACTTACAGAAAAATTTTTTACTTCAGCAGTAGCTAAATCCATTGTCTTTGTAAATACTTTTTTACGAATATTTTTTGAAAATGTTGTTGATACATAAGTTAATATATAACTAGTTATTACCGCTCCGACAAGTGAACCAAAAGCACAAAGTAGCATATAACCACCATTTTTTAATATTTCACTCATCTTACTACCATCGGTTTGAACAAGGACTGTAATATTACTCATATAATCTGGCATTTTAAGTTCTAACCAAACTTCACTAAAAATAATTACAGCACATATTAAAATTAATAAATAATCTTTTTTTCTTAAATTTTTAAATAATTTTCTCATTTCTTTCCTCCTTTAAATTTTCTGTCATTTTAGATAAAACATTTATAAATGTATTTAAATCTTTTTCAGTTATATCCTTAAGACAAATATCCTCGATCTTCTTAATTTTTTCTTTACTACTATTAAAAACTCTTTGAGCATTACTACTTAAAACAATCTTTTTAGTCCTAGTATCAGTATTATCAGTAATTCTTACAATTAAACCATTTTTTTCCATAGTAATTAAAACACTTGATACTGTAGCCCTTGAAAGTCCTAAAACTTTTTCAAATTCCTTTTGAAGTGCACATTTTTTAGGCCTACTTATAATATATTCCATAATTTGAATTTGAGTAGTAGTTACACTAGGATACTTTGGCATATCTTTAACACCTATACTATTAATTACTAATTGATGAAATATTTTTATATCTTTTAAAACATTATTATCCATAACAACCTCACATACTTTTTTATGCACTTTCTAATTATAACATTACAATCTATTTTGTCAATGACCTTACAAAATAAAAAACTCAAAATTTGAGTTTAATTACATTATAAATTACCTTTTTATACTTCTTATAAAATTAGGTTCATAACTTTTTTTATTAACTAAAGACTTAGCATCATTTAAAGTAATGATATCTTTACCAATATTTTCAGAAAGCAATTTATAAAATAAAGTTATAAAATCAACTAAATTTATATCTTTTCCTTTATACATTTCTAATAACTTTTTATTACTTTGAACAAATTCATCAAAATAATTATCCACTAAAAAGATCATTATTGATTCATTAAATGTATTAACATTTCTTTTTAAAATATCATCTTTATCACTAAAGAAATAATCGTCTGTATCTATAGCATAAAGTTCATTTTTATTTTGCATTAAATTATAAATAAGATCATATATTACAATACCTTCATTAGATATTTTAATTATATCTTTATACATATTTAATATTCCTGTCATAAATTCTAAAAGGTTTATATCAAGAGGATTTGTTTTATATAAATTTTTAGCTTTAATATAATCTGCTATATATCCAACTACATGTCCATTAACAGTTATTACATCAATTGGAAATATAAAATAAGTAAGTTCAATTGAATTAAATTTTAAGACTTCCTCTTTTGAGGGATAATCATATAAAAAAGGTTCATCAAAGCAATGAAAAATTTTTATGACTTTATCAATTTTTGGATTATAGTAGCAAGTACCATCTCCTCCTCCACCTGAAAGCCTTCGTATATTTTTTAAAGTGTATCTTAACTTTTCCTTACTTATTTCCATATTATCCTCGACAAGTATGTATACTATCACATAATAATTATACTTTCAAGAAAAAAGAGTAATTATTTTTTCTTTTTACTCTTTTTTGAATCCTCTAAAATGTTATATACTTCCTCGTCAGTTTCATCCTTCATTTCATTTTTGATTTCTTCTATTTTATCATCTATTTCTTTTACTGTAGGAACATCTTTTTTAACTTTTTTCTTTTTCTTTGATATAGTACATAATAATATTAATGATAAAAGTGTTAAACTAGCAAAAAATATTACGGCATACATAAGCATTTGATTATTTTTTTGAATAATTTTAATATAACTATCATCATATTTTACAGCACTATTATCTTTAGTATCATATAAATATAAACCTTCTTCATTTGTATCAACATTTAATGCTTTAATAATTTTAAATCTATTTGATTTACTAAGTTCTAAACACTCTACAGAATTATTATTAATTGTTACATTACCTTTTTCATATTTATCAATAGTTTTATCCATTTTAAGTGGAAAAAGTGTTATATTACCAAATATAAATTCTGTATATTTTTGATATTTACCATCATTATATATAAATAATGATATATTACCATTTTCATCTTTTAAACCTACTAAAGTAAAATCAGTAATTTGGCTATAAAATGCAGGAATTTCTATTTCATTTATCGTAACTGTTTTTTCAATAAAACTATTAGGTTTTTGTAACATACTTTTTACTTTAACAATAGTATATTTAGTTTCATCAACTTCAACCTCTATTGGGTTTTTATCAATTACCTCAACATTTAATTTATATGTTTTTTCACTACCATTTTCTGCGACAACAACAATGTTAAATGAATTATTTCCTTGAGTTACTTCAAGTTCTCCTTCTCCATTAACTTTTGCTTTATTATCTTCGACATAAGCTATTACTTTTATTTTAGTAACATCTTCATCAACTTTAACAGTATATTCTAAAGTATCTTTATTAAATACTGGACTAATTTCATAACCTTCAACTTTTATATCTTTTAAATTGTTATTACTTGATAAACTTGCTTGATATTCAGAATAAGTTATTGCTCTAACATTTCTTTTTCCATTAGTTACTTCGAATATACTTTCATCAAAACCAAATACTGTTGAAGCATCTATGTAAAATGATGCATTTCCACTTCTATTTGCCTTAAATGTATAACGATAACTTACCGCTTTAGTTGAATTATTTTGAACTACACCAGCATAATGAAGTCCTACGTCACTAGATACTAAAGAAAATATATTTTTATCATAATTTAAATTATATTCCCAAGAACCTAATGGTGATGATGATGAAATTGTAACGGTAACAGTTATATTATTACCAACGATTATTTGTGATGCTGAAGTATTTACACTAATTGTTGCTCCAGCAGCATTTACCTTTGTTATAAATGTAAATAAAGTAACTACCGCTATAAAATATTTAAATATTTTTTTCATTTATCCTCCTTTTTATTTTATTGTTGTATATCCTAAAATATGCTTTTGAACTATAAGTAAATCTTTAATATCCACTGATCCATCGCTATTTACATCAGCAGCCTTTAAAAAACTTCCACTTAAATTAATATATCCCAAAATATGTTTTTGAACTTTTAATAAATCAGCAATATTAATATTCGCATCTCCAGAAGTATCTCCCTTTATAGCAATTGAATAAGTTTTTGTATCATCACCATTTTTAATAGTTATTTCATCACCAGTTGCTAAAAGACCACTTTTATTATTATTAAAATTGATTTCTGCTGAAGAACATGATTTTAAGAATAATTCTCTTAATGCCTCAGCTGTATAACCCGCAGTTAAAATAAATGATGATTCACTTACCGGTACTGCCGAAGAAGCAACAATATCATTTACTGATACATTAGCACCCTCTGTTTTAATAATATTTACAATATAATCTTGTACACTTCCATTTTCAGCAGTTACTTTTATTGTTACAACTGTTTTATCTCCAGTTAAATTAATTTCACCAACACCTTTAATGCTAGCCTTAGAATTAATTACTTCACCTGCAACTAAAACTTTATTAATACCTGAACCTATATAATAATTATATGAAAAATTATCATGACTAAAACCATTTATAGTTTTACCATTAATAGTTAAATTTTTTAAATGATTATTAGGATTACCTCCATTAGGAAGCATTGAAACATTACTTGGCATGTTATCATAAACAGGAATTACAAATTTATAATTAACTGAATTTAATAAATCCATTTCTTTATAACCATCATATGTTATTGAGGCTTCATTTGCTGCACCTCTTATATTTGTCATATATTGATGTGCATAAGCCGCATATGCTGAATATGAACTTACATTAAATTTTTGAAAATATGAAGTATCTTGCCCTTTTGAAATATAATAATATGTTATAAAATTTGCTCCACCCTTAATAGCATTATCAAGGGAAAGCCAAGGTCTTAAATAACTTGTACCACTTACAGCCCATACAAGTCCATCATATACACCAGTATTTGCACCAATATTATATGGATTATAAACAGGATAATAAGTATTTCCGTTATAAGTTATTGTACTTCCTTTTAAAGAATTACCAGTATAATTACCTCCGGTTTCTTGTTTAATTCTACTTGCTAAATAAATTGCATTAGCATTATACGTTTTACCGGCTTCATATATAACACTAGATTTTTCTTTAATATCTTTTCCATTTAAAATTGCATTAATAGCCTCAACAGTTTGATAACTTTCATCAAAAGATAGTTTTTCAAACATAAATATAAATCTTTCATCTAAAAAGTTTCGAGGATCCATATAATATGCAACTACTTCTTTTGAGGCAGCATACCAATTACTTCCCTCCATTACTTTAAATGTATCAGTTAAATAATCATAACTTCCTGATTCAGTACTAAAATATCCTTGATAATTAGATTGAATAAAACTTTTGCCTATAATACTTTCTTTAGATGTAGCTACATCAAATGGAAGTCCAGTAATATCAGCATTAAATGTCCAATTAGGATGTTTTTCTTTTAAAGAACATAATCCATTCCAATATGTATTTGGAAATCCTAAACTAGCCATTTCTTTTTCACAAGCAGTATTTGCCTCCACTGGAGTATCTTTTTCTTCATATAAAGTTATATAACTTGCACAAACAAAACCAACATTTTGACCTGAATAATATATTTTATACCAACCATCTGGACAACCTTTTTCATTTGGAAATAATGTTTTTTCTACTAAATCGAATGTTGAACTAACACCGAGTTTTTTTATTGCTCGATAATTAGTACCTGGTCCCTCCCTTAAATTAACATCATTATAATCTACTCTAAGCTTTTCTTTTGCATTTACAGTAGAATATATTAGGATACATGACAAAACAAAAAATATTTTTAAGAACTTTTTCATTTTATCACTACCTTTCTACTCTTTTACATTATATCACAGATTTATATATTTTTTTACAAAAAGTGACAAGTGTTGACATCTTCTTTTTCTATATCCAAATATTTATATCAATTTTTCAGTTTTAAATTATTAGATTTTTATTTTCTTTTTCAAGTTCTTGTAAACTTTTATCTGGTGTTGGTAAATCCTCGGGCATTGTACCACCTAATTCTTTAATTGTATTTCTTACCTTTTTACCAACTTCAAAGTGAACTGAATTTGCAGTATACTCATTATCTACATTATCTCTTTTTAATTTAGCATCTGTTTGAGCTATTCTAAATATATTATCCGCAAGTTCTTCACTTCCCATGTTATCTAAAATATCTTCCCTATATCTTAATTTTTTTCTTTTAAAAATATCATCAGCAGTTTCACCATTATATAATCCTTTATAACCTGCATTATGAAATCTTGCTAAATCTTTTACTCCACTATTAACAGCAGTTTTATTTAAATTATAGTTTCCTTTTCTTGCTTGATTTCTTTGATATATTCTTTTTTCATCTTCGGTTAAACTGTTATATTCCTCTTCTAATAATTCTTGTTTCCTAGTTTGAATAGCAAAATATGTTTGAGCAAGAGCTATGACTTTTTTCCTACTATCACCATTTTGAGCGATAAGATAGCATGCATATCTGGATAGTTTATAATCAGGAACTTTTCTTTGACCACCTTTACCTAAATTTATCATTTTGTCGGTGCCGACAAAATGGTCGGATGCCACATAATTACTGGTTTTGCAAGAGTTTATTGCATTTTTTATTACACCAACAAATTTTCTCCATTCGGTATACTCTAAAACCTTTTGCAGTTCCCTTGCATACCAATATTCGTTACCATCTTCATCTACATGTTTAATACTTTCAAATATAGTTTCATTTATTTTTTCTAATTCGTTCATTTTTTACCTCACTTTCTAATTTAAAATAGTTTACATTTTATACTTTTTTTGATAACTTTGTATTTTTCTCCCTTCATATATATTTATTACCGAAAAATTTCTGATTTCCTCCTTTTTTTGATAATTTTTTTCAAAAAAGATAAAATTTTACAAATTATTTACATTTTTTATTAATTTATTTTACATTAATTGACATATAAAAAAGTGTAAATATATTTACACAATAAACCTAGAGTTGTTTCTCTAGTTAATTTATATATTATCCAAAAAATACATCTAAAAACATCATCACAGCAAAACCTAGAATTGTAAAAATAGCCATTAAATCCTTTGATTTATTAGTTTGACTTTCTGGTATGAGTTCCTCTACTACAACATATATCATCGCTCCTGCGGCAAATGCAAGTAAAAATGGTAAAATAGTTCTAACTTTTAAAACAAGTAATGCTCCGATAACACTTGCAATTGGTTCGACAATTCCAGTTAAACTACCAATTAAAAATGCTTTTTTAGAACTCATACCATCTCTTTTAAGTGGTAAAGATACTGCTGTACCTTCAGGGAAGTTCTGAAGTCCTATTCCAAATGCAAGTATTATTGCTGATATTAATGAAGCTCCATGTAAATTATATCGAAGTGATCCAAAGGCCACCCCTACTGCAAGGCCTTCAGGAATATTGTGAAGGGTTATTGAAAAAATTAACATAAATGTTCTTTTAAAGTTTTTTGCTTTTTCATTTTTTTTAATTATTTTAGGAAATATTTTATCACCGATAAAAAGTAAAAGGCCTCCGCATATGAAACCTATTGTAACTATAATGGGTCCATTAATATTTAAATTCTCAGACATAGATAGTGCTGGTGAAATAAGTGAGAAAAACGATGCCGATATCATTACGCCTGCGGCAAAACCAAGCATTGCATCAAGTAGCGTTTTATTAACCTTTTTAAACAAAAACACAACCATTGCCCCTAAAATGGTAATTAGCCATGTAAATAAGCAAGCAATAAAAGCTAAAAAAATATTATTATAATTTGAAAGATAATTAATCATATTAAAAATACACCTCATAGCATTATATTTTCTATAAGATGCATTAGTTAATTAAAAAGCCTAATTATTTTTTCTTTTTTGTTTCCTTAAAAATTAAAGATACTACAGAACCTATTAAAATTACATAAAGTAAAACATTTTCAAATTTTGGAGAATTCATAACATCATCTATTTTATCAGATACTTTATCAAGTTTATCAATAGTATCTTTAGTTTTTTCATCTTCTTTATTAAGATTATCATATATAATATTATTTTCAGTATTTTCAACATCTTTATTTTTACAATAACCTTCTTCATAAGAAGTATTACTCCATACATTTAATAAATTATTTATTGCATATTTTTGAACTTTACAAAGACTATCAGTATATTTATATTTTCCATATATGTAAGCAACTTGTCCATAACCATTTTTAATAAGTTCTTCCTGAAGTAATGATCCATCTACCCATACCCATGCAAGAGTTCTTCCATATTTATCTGTTTTATTTTTTTCATCCTCTAAAATAATTTCATTAGCATTAGATATTTTATTGCATGTATAATCACTAGCCTCTTTTCCAAAAGGCTGCTCACTTACATTTGTACTTACACTTTCTGGAGTATCAATTGCTAAAAACCTTACTTTAATTTCATTTTCATTAACTAAAAAATAAGCGGTGTCACCATCTACACATTTTGAAAATAATGCTTTCTCACTTTCAGCATTAACAGCATTAAAAATTAACAAACTTAAAATAAAAACAACTACTTTTTTCATAATTTAATCATAACACAATTTACATCATAAAAAAAGTATGATACTATAAAATTAGTTATTTTAAGGAGGGTTTTGTGAAAGAGGAGTTATTAAAAATTATAGAAAATGAAAAAGAGTTAAATGTTACGTACCACGGTATTAAAAAACTTTTAAATTCCTCGAAGAAAAAGATTGATGAAGAACTTAAACATATATTATTCGAACTTGAGTGTGAAGGAAAAATATACGAAGATGATGATTTTGTATATCATAAATTCCCAAAAAATTATAGAGTTGCAACCATAGTCCAAGATAATAATGGAAAAAGTTTTGTTAGAATCGGAAATAACTTTCACGAAATCAAAGATAATAAATTAAATTCCGCTTTAAACGGTGATAAAGTTATTGTAAAAAAAGTTAAGAAAAGTAAAACTTATGAAGTCATAAAAATACTTAAAAGAGCCAAAGGTAAAATTCTTTGTGAACTTAAAATGGATGAAAATAATAACCTATATTTAAAAGATACCCACTCTAAAGGTGAATATAAAATTGGTATAAGTAAGAAAATTCTTAGAAAATATAATTTAGGTCAAAAATTTTTAGTTAATTTATATACAACAAGGTATGATGAATATTATGATGCAGAAATAGATACTGTACTTGGAAATGTATCTAAAATCGAAGAAATTGCTCTTGCTAATGGAACAAACCCAAATTTTAGCCAAGAAACTTATGAAGAATTAAAACATATTCCTACCACTGTTAGTGAGGATGAAATAAAAGGAAGACTTGATCTTAGAGATAAAAGAATTGTTACAATAGATTGTGATACTGCAAAGGATTTAGATGATGCTGTTTTAGTAGAAAAGCTTGAAAATGGTCATTATCTTTTATATGTTAATATTGCCCATGTAAGTCATTATGTTAAATATGATAGTGCTATATTTAAGGATGCTTTTGAAAGAGGAACAAGTTATTATCTACTTAACAAAGTATTTCCAATGCTTCCAAAAGAACTTTCAAATGGAATATGTTCTCTTAATGAAGGTGTTGATAGATTAACTAGAACAGTTATTATGGAATATGATGAAAATGGAAATCAAATAGATTATAGAATTGTAAAAGCAGTTATTAACTCTAAAAAGAAAATGACTTATTCTAATGTTAATAAAATTCTCGAGGAAAACATTATTCCAAATGGTTATGAACCTTTTGAAAAGGATTTAAAAACAGCTTATGAACTTACATCAAAAATAAATAAAAATAAAGTTAGTCAAGGAAAACTTGATTTTGATAGTTCTGAACAAGAAATAATATATGATGAAAAAGAAAATATTAAAGAAATTTATGTAACTAAAGCTCATGCCGCAAATGATTTAATTGAAACCGCAATGATCGAGGCTAACTGCACTATTGCAAGAGACTTTTATTACAAAAGATTACCATTCATTTATAGAAATCATAATCTTCCTGATGTTGAAAGATTTGTTAGTTCAATAAAATTTATTACTTCTTTAGGATTTAAAATAGATAAAATAAAAGATGTTAAAGATCCTCATGTAATTCAAAAAATTCTTAATAGTTTAATGAATAAAAAAGAATTTCCAATACTTTCTTCTTACATCTTAAGAGCAATGGAAAAAGCTGGATATGATATAAATAATACTGGACATTGTGGCCTTGCAGAAAATTGTTATACACATTTTACCTCTCCAATACGTAGACTATGTGATTTAGTAGTTCATATGTTAATAGATTACTATGAAGAAAAAATTCCTAATGAAGAAGAAATAGAAAAATTAGAATCATTGTTACAAAGTGTTGCTATTCAAGCCTCTATAAAAGAAAGAGATGAAATTAGAGCTGAAGCACAATCAAAAAACTTAAGTGATATATGGTATATGCAAAATTTTATTAATCAACAATTTAGTGTTTATGTAACAGATATTAATGAAAGTGTTATTAGAGTTAAAACTGATAATTTAGTCGAAGGTATTATTCCATATAAAGAACTTAATTGGCATTATTATTTTGATCCTAAAACTAAGCAAATTAAAAATTTAGAAAATGGTAAAATTATTAAAGTTACCTCAAACTTAAATGTTACTTTAGTGGATGCAAATGAAGATGAAAGAGAAATATTCTTTAACTTCCCTTTTATCTTAAAAAGAGAAAAACAATTAGAAAGACAAAGAAAAAGAGAATCTATGTATAGATAACTCTTTTTTAGTATTTAAATAAGATCTCTAATTTACTGTGTAAACGTCATCATATGTTCCACTTCCAAGTAACTTACTTTCAGAGGATAGAGAAACTACACCACGAGCCCCAAAAGTACGATCATCAACACCGCCATAATCCAGACCATAAACCGGATCAAGCCCAAATACACTCGAACCACTATCATCGAATCCAGCAGGGGACCCCGTCCAATATGCCATATTATTATTTAAATAGAAGACACTGCTGTCCGTATTATATTTTCCTCCAGCTAGCACTATTTCATCCGCCGTTATTAGTCCAAAATTATTTGTTACCACATCTGCAGTATTACATTCAAACGTAGGTGTTGGAGTATCTGCATATAGCCGAGTAAATGGATCATAGGAAAAACCACTGCCTTTCGATGCCCACGTACTAGATGTATTTCTATCATTGCAAAATGTTGTTTTAACAAATCTTGATGTACTTATATTTTCATTAAAATATTTTGTATACCAATTATCTAAATATGTCTTTATTGTACTATTTGTTGTTGTTCCTCTTTGAGAACCTTCAGTATATTGAAATCCTACATATTCTGCTTTATCATATTTATTATTATATGCTGTAAATCCCATATTAGTGTTTGCTCCAGTAATTGCTACTTTTGTATTTTCACTTGGTGCTTTACTTCCTGCATATATCATTTTTATTTTATTATCTTTATCTACTCTTATTATTCTCCAGTACATATCATCTCCTTTATGGGCATATACTACTTCTTTACATTTATAATTATATGAAGAATCATAATCATCAAAATTCACACCAGTTTGACACTCTGCTAGGGTTGGATAATCAATATAATCATAATTATACGTATCACTTGTATCTGTAGAATCCTCACTGTCAAAACCTCTGTAAACAATTTGGTCTTCTTTAAACTTACCATATTTTACCCAGTTATTATCAACTGCTCCCCTATAATAATAAGTTTTACCTGTGCCTTCTGTATATGAATACATTCCAGCATTACTGGTTTCTACTTTTGTAAAATCTGCTGTTTTTGCTTCAATTGCAGTTTTTCCTCCATTATTAGCAAGTATTGTTTCATAACCTTTTTTAAC